>Ga0075163_10000568_pt1 | contig 47581 bp, 44 predicted proteins | sample JI1023141ADNA_FD_71478 | JGI IMG/M metagenome (GOLD analysis project Ga0075163, IMG submission 71478) | Wastewater effluent complex algal communities from Wisconsin, to seasonally profile nutrient transformation and Carbon sequestration -... | ecosystem: Engineered > WWTP > Effluent > Algae...
TTGAGTCGTTCGGGATTCGAACCCGAGACCCCTTCATTAAAAGTGAAATGCTCTACCGACTGAGCTAACGACTCGTCCGTTGCTTATGTCAGTTTTTTCGTAAGCAGCAAAAAGTCAAAAACAATTCGTAGAAAAAAGTTCATTTTTATAACTTTTTTTAAACGTTTGCAAGTAGACCTTTTCTTTCATCTAAACCAAACATCAGGTTTATATTTTGTAAAGCCTGCCCCGCAGCACCTTTCACTAAGTTATCAAGTGCAGAGACAATGACTAAAATATTGTCTTCCACTCGAAAACTTAAATCCAAGAAATTTGAATTTTGGATATTTTTCAATTCTATTTCTTCTGGTTTTTTATAAATTCTTATAAATGGTTCGGATGAAAACTTAGAAAACTGAGAAGTAACAGCTGTGGAATCAATCTTATTATCAAATTGAATTACAAAGGTAGAAAGAATTCCACGATAGACTGGTAAAAGATGTGGTGTAAAAATAATCTTCGGTAATTTTTTTTTCATCGCATAACCACCATATTCCTCAATCTCAGGAGTATGCTGATGAGTTAAAATTTTATAAGCTCTAAAATTTTCGTAGGTGTTTGTAAAAGTAAATCCAATGTCTTCTGTTCTTCCACCTGCCCCACTCACACCCGATTTGGAATCGATAACAATCGCACCCTGTATACTTTCTCTAAGCTCTCCTAGCATATATAGAGGAACTAGACCGGATGTTGCATAGCAACCAGGGTTAGAAACAAACTGGGCTCCTTTGATTTTTTCTCGAAACATTTCTGGAATTCCGAAAACTACTTTATCCATAAGCTCAAAAGATTCATGCTTTAGAGAATAGAATTTCTCAAATAATTCTTTGTTATGTAAACGATAAGCGCCAGACAAATCGATTACTCTTTGTCCCTTATTTAATAGTCGGGGTGTCATCTCAAGAGAAACTTCATTTGGCACAGCCAATATTACTAAACTATCTTTGGGAATTTCTTCTTCGTGAGTATTAAATACTAAATCCTTTTTAAATCTCAGGTTTGGAAAAACCTCCGATAGCTTTTTTCCTGCTGTTTTATTACTCGTAACATGCACAATTTCAATATCAGGATGATTGGCTAATAAACCAATCAACTCCCTTCCCGTTAAACCGCCAGCGCCAATGATAGAAACTTTCATTTATACTCCTTCAATAAACTATTGCCTTTAAAGCTCTATATCCAGTCTTGTATAGACAATGGGTTTGAAAAACATTTTATTTTTAAGTCTTATCTTACTTTCTCCTCTTTATGCAGAAAAATTCGGTCCTTACGATTTAGGTTTTACTCATGCAGTTTCAGCAGGGATGGGTTCCCTCGGAGTTGGTTTTAATAACCCTGGCTCTAACCTTTATAATAATCCATCTCTTCTCTCCTCCAGTCAAAAAACCATTATAGATGGAGGACTCAGTTTTTCCGGAAGCCAGGGAAATTTTAGTCCATTAAAACCTCTCTCTGCAGGATTTTTTATTCCAATCGATTCTAAATCCGGTTGGGGGGCTACAGGCAAACAAACATTCTATCAGAATTTTCCGGGCGGTTTTGATAGCATGTCCAATTATACTTTTTCTTTTTTCTGGACTTACCAATTCTCCGAAAAATGGAGTGGTTCATTTGGAATAGGACCGAGTGTGGTATATCGGGGTGGTTATCAATCCAGTTTCTCTTTGAGTCCGACTGCTTCTTTTAGTTATAAAAATGAAAAACACCTTGTGGGGCTAATCGTGCAAAGCCCCGGAAAGTTTCGCTTAGAAGGTTACCGGGGTGTAGACAATTTAAAAGAGCGGCTACCGGAATTTGCCGCAATAGGTTATAGCTATGAGTGGCAAAAGACAATACTCTATTCTGAAATTAGAAAAATATTCTATGAAAGAAGTAGTTTTGAATTGAATGGTCAAAATACAAAGCCAGGTTTAGACAGAGGCTTAGGGGCAGAAATAAAACTAAGCATTGGAGCCGAGCATTCTCTCAAAGATTCGAATTTTCAAATCCGAACAGGATTAGAATCCGGCGGCTTTTATGATAGCAAAGGCATCAATAGACGTTCTCTTGGTCTTGCGCTTGGCATGAGTTGGAAAGTTTTTTCTACACAGGAAGATGAATCTCTCAAAGTTCACTTTGCAATTGTAAACTATTCAATCTTTTCCAAAAGCGGTGGACGTCAGCCGGAATCAATACTGTATCTATCGACTAGCTACTTATTTTAATGTTTTTACAGAACGATCAATATTATAAATCAAACTTAACTTCTTTAAATATTCCTTTGTATTCTTCGGGCGCATTACCACCATTAATCATTACAGTTGTTGGATTGCCTGCGACTAGTTTTTGGTTAGCTATGTATTCTAAAAAAGGTCCATCTGTATGAAAGCTATTTCCAAATCCAGCTAAAACAAAAACTTGATCTGCTTTCTTATTCTCTAAGAGGCTACTAACGATTAGCTTTAATTTTTCAGTCTTGCCTATAGCATAGGTTACTGGCTCTATTTCTTCTTTTGTAATAATTCCATTTTGAATCTTAACTTCAATTCCGTGCATATTTTCTTTTTGAATTGGAAGTGTTCCTTCACATCCCTTTATAAAAAAATCTGCACTCGCTGACAAAATGTAGGACTCAATTCCATTTGCTTTTAAATTTTCTAAAATACTTATCGAGGTAGGAAAATAAAACTTTCTCATCACATTATTAAAATGATCTTTTGCTAGATTTGAAATAGTCCCTACTTCGTTTCCACGGAATAGTCGCGGCAAAAAGAGATAAGCCTCTCTTTTATTAATTTCTTCCATTTCCCTATACTTTTTCCAAAATGCCTTAACGCCCTCTTCTCCTTTGAATTCACTCAGATACCCATTTAGAATTCCAAGCTCCATAAGACCTTTAAATCCATTTGGTTCATTTAATCCCTCCGAGCAGTCTCCTTTTAAAATGGTTCCGTCAAAATCCCAAAAAGCGAGGAAAAGATTCTTTTTTTGCAGGGATAAATTTTTATTATCCTCAAGATGTTTTTCTATTTTCTGTTTTGTTTTTAGAATACTTTCTAATATTTCTGTTTCGGGATTATTGATTAGATGCATATTACAAATTTATTGGATAAATTCATTCTTTCAAATCTTTTTATGTTACTTCTTTAGATTTGTTTAATCCTTATTGATTATTTTTCCACCAACGACTTGAGACGGGGTAACTGTAGAATTGCCGCTAACGATAACCTCTCCAATACCGCTTTTAAAAGTAATTTTTCCGATGATCTTAGAATGGTCTTTTATGTATACTTTTTGGGTAATTAAATTGGAAGAATTGTTTAATATTGTAATATCCTGAATATTTGATTTGTTAAAAAAAGTTTCAGTTGAATCAATTACAATAGATTCCTTAAAAATACATTCATGTGAATTAAGCGAACCGAAAACAGTTATAGTTCCAGAAACCGTGCTACTACTGAGTTGTGCTATACCGTTAATTTTTACTTCGCTCAGGCTCAATTCAAAGCCAGAAAGATTTCCATTTACAATCAGATGCTTGACCTGAGATTTTGAGGCATTTAAAGTTCCATTTACTTCCATTGTTTCGAGGATTTTAACTCTATCTATCACAGCCGGACCATGAATTATGATAGAGGAAATACTTTCCTCTCCAATTTGAGTAGCACCATATCTAACTTTTCTATTGTGCTTTGCGGGAAGATTTTTTTCCCAATCAACAGCCTCTCCATATAAAATAGACAAAGATAAAGCAAAAACTAAAAGATAAATGTATTTCATTACCTAAATTCTAGATGCATTCCAAGGCTAAGTCAAACCTATTTTCTGTCTTCTTTGAATAATGGCTGATTACACAAGGTGAATTCAATTTAATAGATTTATACCATTTAACAAATTTTCAAAGTGCTAATGGCAAAATATCTCCCCATCACTCAAGTGACAGAAAGGTCATTTATTTACTGATATCTACCAAGCACCAACACCTAATTTATGCTTGATTTCAAAACAAATATATTAATAATGGCGCATCTTGAGATATGAGAAGTTTTAATAATTTATTTTTTAAGCATTTAGATATTTTTTAACACATTTATCGTAGATTGCATAAGAATTCAGCGTATAGAATTATAAGATAAAGGCACATAACTTGCAAGAATATAAAGGAAGGGTTAATTGCTATGATAGAGCTTAAGTATGGAACTAGAAAAGTAATTTCATTTAGAGGGGCAAAAAAAGTGGTCGGTGGACTTTCTGACCAGAACAAAATTGCCGTTTTGCTATATATTAGCAAAGAATTCTCGAATGTTGGTCGTGAGGAAGACCTTTTTGATACACTGATTACACTCTGCAAAGAAATCTTTGAGTGTGATAATACTACCCTCAGGCTTTGGGACGGAGAACTTTTAGTTCCGATCAAGTACATTAAGGAAACAATTCCCCCTAGGCGCAATTTATTACCCTCCGAAGGTTATTCAGGTCAGGCATTTCAGACCAGAAAATCCCTAATAATTCCCGATTTGAGACAAGCACCGCAATTCCTAGACGATCAAGAGACAACGATGTGCGTAATCTGTGTACCAATTACTTACAAGGATGACGTATTGGGAACAATTTCTGTAGAATCGGATACCGCATTCTTTTATAAAGAAGATGATCTGGAAATTCTTGAGGCTTTAGGCGCTCAATTAGCTCTTGCTTTGACCGGCGTAAGACTAATTGAGGGTCTAATGACCGCAAGAGCCCGTGAAGCTGCCATTTTAACCCAATTAGAGTGGGATTTAAAGATGGGAAGAAACGTCCAGAGTCAAATCTTACAGCACCATTTACACCCCTGGAATGGAATCTACTTCGGCACTCACTATGAGCCTATGGTTGAGGTTAGTGGCGATTACTTTGATGTGGTTAAACAGGGAAATACAATGACCGCCATTATGGTAGATGTTTCGGGTCATGGAATTCCGGCTGCCCTTGTGACTATGGCAATTCACTTTCATTTTAATAGGTATGTTATTCAGGGTCTTGGCCTTGCTGAGATTATGGAACAAATGGGGGAATCTCTAAAACCACAACTTCCTGAATCTACTTATTTCACAGCTTTTATAATCCGAATCTATCATGATTATACCTATGCTTATATCAATGGTGGACACCAAAAAGTCCTACATTTTAAAAATGATAATTCTATAGAAGAACTAGACTCCAAAGGGGTTCCGCTCGGAATTCTCGATGTAAAAAAATCAGACTATGAAGAAATGCATGGTAAGGTCGAACCGGGTGAATACCTTCTTATGTTCACAGATGGATTTACCGAACAGAAAGATGGCATGGGAGAAGAATACGGACATACTCGTTTCAAAGAATCATTTCTTAAGGCGAGAGATACTCTAAGAAATGAAAAGAACAATGTGTTTGTAAAAGATATCGTTAAATCCGTATTAGCAGATTGGAAAGAATTTAAAGGAGAGCAAAAAAACGGAGATGATTTAGCAATGCTTCTCTTGCAATGCAATACAACAATTACTGATGCAATGCCTCTTGTTCGTATGGCAAAAGTTTCTGCACGTGAGAAAAATAACGCAGACGCTTACTCTCTCGCCTTGCAGGCTTACAAAATAGATCCTTCAATTAAAGACAATTTACTATTTCTTGGAAAAATGTATTATAATGATGGAAAATATCCAGAGAGCGTTAAATTTATCGATGAATACATACGCACCAGTGGTGAGGATACTGCCATTATCCACTACCTTTACGGCAAAGCCCTGTTTAATTGTGATAAATTATCAGAATCCAAAAGAGCTTTAAAAAAATCACTTTCCTGCGATCATACATTTGCAAAAGCAAGTCTATTACTCGCAAAGTGCTATTTAAAAGAAAATGCAATTCCAAAAGCGATCAAAACTTTACAACGCGGAATTAAAAGCACTCCAAGTAACGATGCATTGAAATCCTCTCTAAAAAAATTAGAAGGAATTACAATCATTAGAACCGAAACAGAAGAGCCTATTGTTTAATTTAAAATTTAAGGAGTAACAAAATGATAAGAATAATTATTTATGTTCTATTTTTACTTTTACCTTTATTCGCTCAAGACAATAATGCAGAAGATGCACCTGCACCAATTGATCCAGTTATTGAATCCCTTCGAGAAGAAATTAAAACTCTTCGAGAGACCGGGCTTTCTCTAAAAAAAGAATCTGAAGTATTCAGAAATGAAGTAAACCTTCTATGGGTTTGCATTGCAGCCTTCTTAGTCTTTTTTATGCAAGCCGGCTTTGCATTAGTAGAGGCTGGATTTACAAGAGCAAAGAATGCAGTCAATATTCTAATGAAAAATCTTTCTGATTTTACAATTGGTTCTATTTGTTTTTGGCTAATAGGTTTTTCTCTTATGTTCGGTCCCCAATTATTAGAAGGAATCGGTATTGGCAAAATTTCTTTTTTAGAAACAAGTCTTCTCTTAGAAGAAGGAAAACCTTCTCCTGCAAAATTTGGATTCTTTTTATTTCAATTAGTTTTTGCTGCAACGGCTACTACGATAGTTTCCGGTGCAATGGCGGAGAGAACAAAGTTTACAGCATATTTAATGTATTCCTTTTTGATGACAGCCTTTATCTATCCCATTTTTGGAAGCTTTGTTTGGTCAAATTTATTTGATGTGAATAATTCAGGATTTTTAGCAAAACTTGGATTTATTGATTTTGCAGGTTCTACTGTCGTTCATTCTATTGGTGGTTGGGCTGGTCTTGCTGGAACTATGGTATTAAAGCCAAGACTTGGAAGATATCAACCGGGTGGAGTAGTAATTCCTATACTAGGTCATAATATGACGATAGCCGCAATGGGTGTATTTATTTTATGGCTTGGTTGGTTTGGCTTTAATCCAGGAAGCACAGGCTTAATCAATGGTGGGTCCTTTGCCATTATTGCAATTACAACCAATATGTCAGCGGCTGCCGGTGCAATTTCTGCAATGGCATTAAGCTGGGCATTATTTAAAAAGCCTGATATAGGCATTACTTTAAACGGAGGCTTAGCGGGATTAGTCGCAATAACGGCATGCTGCAATAATGTAGGAATAACTTCTGCAGTGATTATAGGCATTATCAGCGGCTTACTTGTAGTTGGCGGTGTTTTACTTTTAGATAAGTTAGGAATTGACGATCCCGTCGGAGCGGTCAGTGTGCATGGACTCAATGGTGCCTGGGGAACGATTGCAGTTGGATTATTTGCAGATGCAAATTTTGGAGCCGGACCAAATGGTCTCTTTTTTGGTGGCGGTTTCTCGCTATTAGGCGTTCAATTGGTTGGAGTGGGATTAGCGTTTCTCTGGTCATTTTCAATTAGTTATTTAGTTTTCTTTGTAATGGAAAAAACCATTGGTTTAAGAGTGAGCGAAGACGAAGAGATTGTTGGTTTAGATTTACTCGAGCATGGAAACGAAGCATATCCAGATTATAAATCTTAATCCCCGAGCAATTTAACTGTAATTATGATTTTGAATAGATAAGAAATAACCTCTCTAAAAGCGCAGAGAACAACGACTATATGAATTAATAAAATTCCTTATGGTTTTTATGCTCTCTGTGTGAGAATTTTTTTTTTGCATGGAAATCTTTTCCTAGATTTGATAATTGGTATATAAGAATCCATTTTGAAAAATCTATGTCTAGTAAAACTATAGTTCAATATACAAAGGGCGCTATGATTGCCATGGCTCATACCCCAAACCCCGGTTTTGTGCATATACTCAAATCGGGTGAAATTAACATAGAATCAATATTCAAATTCTCCTCTAAAGAATTAAATCGATATGTTCCAGGAGACACATTTGGTTATGTATCAGCAATCACCGGAAATCCTCATAGCAGCACACTTATCGCAGCAACAGACTGCATTGTAATTCGCTTAACGTTAGAAAGTTTTTTCGAGTACTTACGTAAAAATCCAGAAATCTTTTTAAAAATAATATCATACAATGCAGAAAAACTCCGTGCATTTATCGATCACATTCATCCTGACAAAAAAGATAAAACCGGTAGCGAAGATTCTCCGGAAAAATTAATTTCTAATGCTAAAATTTATCTAGAGCATGAACAATCCAAGTTAGCTTGCTTCTCCTTAAAAAAATATTTGGAAGGAAATTTTACAAAAGAAAAAGATCCAGACAAAGTATACGAAGCGCAGGCAATGCTTGCAAAGGAAAATCCCAAGTATACGCTACCCAACTATCCTTATTACTCTGATGATTCTACTTTTGTTTTAAAAAAAGGAGATATTATCTTTGTTGAAGATGAAGCAGAAGATGAATACTTTTATATTACACTACAGGGCTCTGTAAAAATTAGTAAACTAGTCGATGGACATGAATTTATTTTAGGTATTCTTTCAAAAGGAGAAATCTTTGGAGAAATGGCAATCTTAAATCAAAGATCAAGAAATGCTACAGCCGTTGCTTTCGAAGATTGCGTCATACAAAGATTAACCGCAAATACAATTTTGGAAAAGGTCGATGAATCGATTTTAACGAAAATTTTTCATGTAATAGCGAGAAGACTCTGGTATGCGTTTCAAAGAGTTTACATGTTAAAGGTCAGTGATCCAAACGTTAAGCTCTATATACAATTGCAAATGCTTATCGCAGATGAACTTGCCAAACCGGAATCAGAAAAAAGTAAGGATAAATTTGTATTTCGTTTCTCTCTTCAGGAATTACTCAGAATGGTTGGGATTCTTGATATTAATAGCGATAGGATCAATGAGTTTTTATCTGATCAAAATTTATCATTTTCGCATGGCCTAGTTGTTGTAAAAGATAGATTCCTTTTTGATACAAAAGTAGACACCGTTAAGAAAAGACATTCAAGATTATTAAAAGAAATTATTATTTAGAAAAATAGAATTATTGTTATGATAATAGAAATCCGAAAATTATTTACGAGTAGAAATTAGCATGGATCAAAAACAAATTTTAACTGACCCGAAGATGTCAGCACTATTCGAATCCGGTAGTAAATCAAAAGAAGAATCGGCAGCCTTCATACATATTCCCGTTTATTCTAAAATTACCAACTTACTAAAAAGAATTTTGGACTTAGCAAGAGATAGACATAGCCAGGTAAAAAGTTTAAATGGCTCGGAAACAGAAACGAATAGCCTACTAAGTCTTGACTATTTACACACTCTACTTCAAAAAGAAAGCTCTTTAAAAGACACTGAAAAAACTCCAGCGGCAATCAATGGAGCTCTTAAACAAATGCTTGATGTTTATACAAATGGAAAGGAAAAATACGGTTACCTTTATCCAATTCTAATAAATGAGAATAATAAAATTATCCCCAAGATAATGTTAATAGCACCGCAAAAAGAGAAGCAAACACCGATTCAACCCTTTAGAGATAACTGTTTTAATTATTCAAAAAAAATCATTGATCAGATGCTAACCACTCGAGCTAAAAACACAAGACGTTCCGATGATAGCACAGATATTTCTCTTCTGAGATTAAGCAAAAGTGGTAGCGAATGGTTATTTCCAAAATTACTTTCTGTCGAAAGTGAACTGGTTACTCTTTTAAAAAAAGGTTTCCAGCCATATATGTATATTCCTCTCGATGACTTCATTGAAGACTTTACGAACTATGGGCTAAAGGCAAACAAATTAATTCAAATCTTACCAGATTACCATATGATTCAAGAAAAAGTTGAATTCACAGAAAATGGAGAATATACAAAAGTTCCTGAAGTGATTTATCACTATAAGTCGCAAGTTGAAAGCTTAGAGAAATTTGCTTTGAAGTATTTAGGTGGAACAGCAGAGAAATTAAAATTCCAACTCTACCAGGGAAACATTGAAACGTTCAGAAATAAATATAATACTAGCTATCCCGAAGAACCAGAAGCCATCAAAGAAAGAATGGACGCTTTATTTGAATTAATCTCCTTTTTTCCAGGAGCTCCAAATGATGAAAATGTGAAGAAAATTTTAGAAACATGTGACGAGTCTATTCAGATTTGCAAAAAACTTTATGCAAAGATGGATGATCTAGTTCGTTACAAAGAAAAATATTTATCTACAGTATTTCTAGACGGTGTCCAAAAAAAAATTGAAGATCATACAAAAGATAAACTGACTCTATTTGTTCTTGACCTCAATGCAACTCTATCCAAATCAAACATCAAAGACAAACAGTTGCTATATGAACTCGAAAAAGAATTAAAACAAATCATTCAAACAAAATATGGCTATTTCGAATCCATGAGCAATGAAGGAAAAGAATTCTTTTATGTAACTCATCCCGGCTACATAACATGCGTTATCCACAATCTAACAAGATTAACCATGGAAAATAAATCCTACCAAAAACAACTTGATATTTCCAAAATTATTTTAGATAAATTAAAAGAGGCAAATAGACAGGATATCGATTCAAAGGTTTCGGAAGCGGATAAGGAAAGGTTGCTTCGAAAAATTGAAGAATTAAAAAATGAGGAAACAAAACGAAGACAAAGAATTGAATTTAAAAATAGTTATAATTTAGTTACCGGAGTTGGTGGCTTTACAATTTCGCTCATTTATTTTTTAATCTTATACAATACCTACACTGATATTTTATTTGCTCTTCTGAGTATTCCAGTGAGCCTAGTAGCCGGACTTTTCTTTGCGATTTTATTTAGACGTAAACCTTTTATTGTAAGGGAAGCAAGAGAGGAAGGTGTTTCTGATTCTGAAAATGATAGCACAGGAAGTGAAACAGAAAAAACAAATCAAGTCTTAAAAGCTTCCGAGTCTTATGTATTTAAAGCAAAGTTTAATTCGATTGAAGAAAGAATTCATGACCGGGCAAGCTTAAAAGAAGCCATTCGTGATAATTTAGAAACTATTAAATCTAACTCCCAGATTTTCGCGAAAGAAAAAAATGATGATAAAATTGTTTCCACCATTGAAAACGCAATGCTTTTCTATTCTGCTATTATTACAATTCCTTCTGATATTGTTCCCAAGGGAAAGCCAACAATGATTATCCTCCAGAGAGGAGATTTAAAAAATCCTCATATCAGATCGCAAATTGCAGAGTATTTTAAATTTCAATCCGCTGCAGGTCGTAGCACTGGCCTTGCGGCTTATTATAATTATCTCTACCAGGCAGTAGAGAGAGATTATTTTAAGTATATCAAAGGAAGTAATATTCATAAGCTAAAAAAAGAAATTTGACAATGGGAAAACTTGAATATAATAAACCCAAAAGCAAAAAGAAAATAGAATACGTTATACAATATACAATGACTTCTTGGATTTTTTTAAATAGATTCTTTTTGGATTTCCCAAATCTTATTAGATCCTATTTACTTAGTTTATATGTTTTTTAGAATGAATTTACGAAGAACTCCGCTAATTTATTCTAATTTCAATTCAATCCACTTTTTCAAATTCTACTTAACCTTACTCCTATTTGCATTTTCAATTTCCTGTTCGAATCTAATAAATAAAACAATTCAATCTAAGCGTGAAATCCCTGAACTCTGTTTTGGAATTCGTGATAAGCGTGTTAAATTGGAAGTTACCCCTTATACTATAACTCCAGTAAATTTAAAAAAACTTAGATCACATTTTTCTGACAATGCAATTAGTGTAGCAAATGATATAGGCGTAACTGAATATTTGTTAGAGTTTCTTTCCCTTGGAGGAAAAAACAAAGCAACAAATAGGAAATTATTTATAATGAAGGAAGTGCAGGAAAGAATCTCTCTTTCTCAAATGGAATTAAGCAGTATGATAGCGATTGCAGATTGTGAACGAGATAGAAGTATGCAACTTGCTTCTCATCTTGATATTTTAACAAATAAAGAAATGAATAGATTGGCTGTGCGCTCTTTACTTAGCACTGTTACAGGTACCTCTCTTGCAGCTATTCTAGAATTAACAGGAAATACAAATCAACTTTATCTAGCAGCTGATGTCGCTTTTGCGCTACTGGCAGGTTATTTTGCATATCAGTCTGTAAATATTGAAACAAAGGGATATCTTGGTCATTCACATAACTTACTAAGAGAACTTAAAGACAAGCCATCTAAGCCAGAATTATTCTATTCTACTGTTTGGAATTTTTTAAACAATGAAAACTATCCAAATGAGCCTTCAGAGCGAAATGAAATCTTACATCTGTGGAGCAAATATGAAGTTACCGCAGAAGATGAAAAATTGTTTTATTCAGATGGTGGAAAATACTCATCTCCTCAACTTTATAAATTAGTTTTGAAATATGATACATTAAAAACAAGAATGGCTTATATGCAGTTAGAACTGAGACAACTTCAAGAAGAATTAGAAAATAAAGAGCACGAATTTCTATAGAGCTTTTATTTTATCCTAATAACTACTTTTCCACTAGCATGACCTTCGGATACGTAGCTAATACCTTCAATTGCCTGTTCTAAAGAATAGATTTTTTCTATTACTGGTTTAATCTTTTTTTCTTTAACCAAGTTCAAGAGAAACTCAATATCTTTTTGATTTGATTTTGCAAATAATTGAAGCATTTTCTTGGAGCCTAAAGACATTAATTTACCAAATAAAAGATTTTTAAAAATTTGAGTAAGAGAGCCCCCTACTAATACAAACTTGCCATTTTCTTTTAAAGATTTTTTATAAGTCGATAACGGATAATCACCATTAATTGCTAATACTAAATCGAACTTATTTTCTTCAAATTGAAAATTTTCCGATTTATAATCAATTATATGATCTGCTCCTAATTCTTTAGCCTGTTTATGATTCTTATTGCTACAAACACAGGTTACGCTTCCTCCATAATGCTTTGCTAGTTGAATGGCATATGTTCCAACCCCACCACTACTCCCTACTATTAAAACATTATCACCCGCTTTAATATTTCCTCTATCGCATAATGCTTGTAATGCGGTTATTCCGGCAAGTGGAATAGAGGCAGCCTCTTCGAAAGTAACATTATCTGGTTTAGAAACAATTGCATTTTCTCTTACTGCAACAAATTCTGCAAATCCTCCAAAGCCATCATTGGATAAATCCCCACAGACTTCATCACCGACTTTAAACTTAGAAATATTTTTTCCTACAGAACAAACAATTCCAGAAAAATCAGCACCAAAAATTTTTTTCTTAGGGGCTATTCCCATCTTTAATAATCTATAATCTGCTGCATTCACCGAAGATGCATAAACCTCAATTAAGATTTCATCCTCATTTAAAACAGGTTTTGCCACTTGCATTAATGATAAATTACTTTCTTTATTTTTCTTATCGTAAACAATTGCTTTCATTATCTCTATTCCTTTTAGTAATTTACCATTAGCCCCCATTAACTTGCACTACTTCGGGACAATCTCTTTAAAAACATTTTTTCTTAAAAATTCTTTTTCTCTTTCTAATTCATGTATTCTATTCTTCATCTTAAAAATTACTTTATCTTTTTTAGTGAGCGTTAATTCCCAGGGTCGATTGTCTAAAATACAATGAATATAGGATACAAAACTTTCTGCGAAATCATCGAGCGCATTCGTTGCTCCATAAAGGGAAGTAAATCGAGTTTTGTCAAGCATTGGATAGACCTGATCCCATACTAAATCCAATTTTAATCTGGAAGAAGGTGAAGAATAATATTTTACTTTTGGTCGAAAAGGAAATATTTTTGAATCATAGACACTTACTTCTTCTCCAATCCAAACGCCATTAAAAAAAGGATAACTATCAAACTCCAGACTCGCTTTACGCATATCCGGCGTTATCCCCATTGTATTAGAAATAATATGCCCCATTTCATGTAATAGGATATATCTCAGTGCATTATCGATTGTATTATCTTCTTCTTTTTCTATTTGAATTTGTAATTTTATATCTCCAGTTTGAAAAACAGAATTCTCTTTGTAACTAATCCAATCATTTGCCTTTTTGCTAATCATGGAACTATCTATTATTATAAATCCACCAACCGGCTTATTCAAATCATTATTATACACAAAGCCCGTTAAACCTGTTCCACCTAGTTTTTCACAAAAATAAATTGCATATAAAAATTGATCAAACATAGCATTGATCTCTGGACGAAAAGACTTTTTAATATTCTCTAGCCGTGCAATCATCTGATCGGTAGATTGAGAAATGGTTGGCACTTCTGAGAATCCATCAATTTGATTCATTTGAACTGTGTATTCAATTTGAGACAAGCCAATATTTTGCGCTCGCTCATTCCAGAATTTTTTAATAGGGGAATAATTTCGAACATCCGTTACCGGATGTTTTTGAATTAACTCTGAGTATTCATTCTTTTGAAATGCTTTTTTGTTGCAATTGAAAGAAACAAATAAAGCAAATACAATGAATCCTCTGTAAGAAAAAAGCTTAACCTTCGATAGAAATTCCATCGCGAGGTATTGAAGTCTAAGCTTCGTTTTGAAGTTGGTCTAGCTTCATACTAACATCTGTATTGGAAGGATTACTCTTTAAAAAATCTTTTAATACAGAGATAGCTTTCTCTTTTTCATTTTTAGAATAGAACCATAAATCAGCAAGTTCGATAACCGGTCTTGGATTGAGTGGGTCTTTTCTTCGTAAGAGTAAGAAAATTTCCTGAGATTTTTCTGTTTCTCCCATGAGACTGAGTGTAGAAGCTTTTCCTAACAATGCAAAGTAATCATCATCTGAATTCAATATTCGGTTAAAGCATTCGAGAGCTTTTTCGTATTCTCCTAAACCGCGAAGACTATCAGCGTAGCGGTTAATGATGAGTTTGTTGTTAGGATCAAAGTGTAGAATCTTTTCCCAGAATATAATTGCTTTCTTAAATTCTTTTTTACCGCGATAAGATTCTGCAAGACCATAGAGCGCAAAAAAGTTTCCTTCATCTAAAGCCCTAGCTCTTTCGTAATATTCAATTGCACGATCAAAGTCTTTGATTTTTCTATAACTATTCCCAATCTCAGTTAAAATTTTTATATTATTCGGTTGTGTTGCTACAAGTTTTTCCCACCATTTAATTGCATCCTGGTAGCGCTGGCATGCAAAGTATAAATGGCCAATCCCAACAATTACATATTTGTCACTTGGATTAATCTGTAAGGCAGACATATAATAGATTTCTGATTCTTTAAAATTTTTTAATTTTCTATGAGCGTCTGCTACTCTACTTAAAATGGATGCGTCAGACATTGTGATATGCCTATATTCTTCTGCGATATGAATTACTTGATTGAGTTGTTTCATATCACGATAACAGTTCATTAGCCCAATGATTGAAAATTTATTGGAAGTATCTAATGTTAAACAAGTCTTATAATATTTTATAGACTCTTCATAATTTTGAGTTTTGTAAAGTAAATCACCCATCCCTACTAAGCCGTAGGTATTATTTGGATCAGTAACCAAAAGTTCAGCAAATTTATCTTTCGCATCTTTGTATTTTCTTTGATCAATGAGCTTATACGCCTCTTTCGCAAGAGTCTTAATTTTATTAAAGCTTTGATCTTCTGTATTAAGTTCTACTTCCATTTCATTCATAATGTCAGAATATTTTTTCCGTCTTTTAGGTCAAATTTCTATAAATTTTGGAAATAAAATAATTCATTAGAAAAACCGCAAATTTGCCAGAATTTCTATGGCATTTTTTATTTTTAAAAATAGATTTTTTTTTAATTTTTTAACGATTCTAAAAAATATTCTTAACAAGTACGACACAAATAAAAAACTGTAATACATGAGAAAGCGCATAGTTTTATTCCTTTTATTTTCCATTCTTTTAATTGTGTGTAAACCAAAACAAAAAGAGCCAGAGGCACAAATCCTTGGCACTCGTTACTCAAAAGTAGATCAGCATATTAGCTCTGTAATAGGATCTGCTAAAAAAGAACATCGTGTTACGTTAGTGTATGCATTAGAAGAAGTAAATGTTCTAGAAAAAATTACGCATGATAAAAAAGATTTTTATAAGCTTTCTACTGTGACTGGAAAAGAAGGTTATTCTTTAGCCTCAAACTTTTCAGAGGCAGTTTTATTTGTTGTTAAAGAAGGTCTTTCCGCATTTCGAAAACCAACTCTCACTGCAGGAACAAAAGGAAAATTTAATCTAGGCTCAATTTGCTTTGTAAAAGAAATTCAAGGCGAATGGGCAAATGTTGATTGTTTAACAGCAAGCGTTAAAGATGGAGCCGTAGAAGATTGGTTTGATGTTTGGATTCAAACCTCAGACGAAAGACTTTCAAAAGATCCACTCCTGGGACAGACCGCTCTGCTACTGAGAGAAGGATATAAAATTATCTACAAAGCAAATAAACTAACAGGCTCGGATAGAGACAAAGTATTATTAGACGCTAAAGACAGGCTTATGAAAGCGAGTGAAAAAGAAGATATCTTACAACCCGTAATCACATCCGTTTTAATAAAATATGGAATGATGGATGAACCACCTTCTACACCAATCGCTCCTCCTGTAGAAACACAAAGCCCGAACAACCAACAATAAGATAAGAATATTATAATTAACATAAAGGAAAAATCAATGTCAGGAACAGAAAAAAAAATTACAGGTGCCAGATTACTAATTGAATTAATGGAAGAAGCAGGCATTGAAGTCTGCTTTGGTTATCCCGGTGGAGCCATTCTTCCTTTTTACGATGAGCTTTATAAAAGTAAAATTAAACATTACCTTGTTCGTCATGAACAGGGTGCGATTCACATGGCGGAAGGTTACGCGAGAGCAACCGGAAAAATTGGTGTTTGCATTGCAACATCAGGTCCCGGTGCAACAAATCTTGTAACAGGTCTAGCCGATGCTAAAATGGATTCAATTCCAATTCTTGCGATTACAGGTCAAGTAGCAACAAGTGCTATTGGAACTGACGCATTTCAAGAAGCAGATATCTTTGGAATCACAATTCCAATCACCAAATACAATGCGCTTATGAGAAGTGCTGACGATATCGCAAGACATTTTGAAGAAGCATATAAAATCGCGTTAGGCGGAAGACCTGGACCTGTTCTCTTAGATTTCCCAAAAGATGTTCAAACCCAATTAACAACCGTCAGAAAAGCACCAAAACTAAAAATTCATCCGCATCATTACACCAAGCCAGAAATAAAAGGTGATGTAAAAGCATTTGCAGAAGCAATCAATAATGCAAAGCGTCCTCTTTTATACGTTGGTGGTGGAGCAATCAATGCGAATGCAGCAGAAGAAATAAAAAAATTAGCACTAACAGGTAACATTCCGGTAACCACAACTCTTATGGGAATTGGTTCTTTTCCAGGTGAACATCCAAACTCTGTAGGTATGCTTGGAATGCACGGAACAGCTTATGCGAATAAGGCGGTGTTAGACTGTGACTATATTTTAAATCTAGGCGCTCGCTTTGATGATCGAGTTGCAAAGATTGGTGAGTTTGCTGAAAATGCGGTTAGAGCACATATTGATATAGACACTGCAGAATTTAACAAACGCATTGATGTAGATTATGTATTGCATGGAGATTTAAAAGATGCGTTAAATGCAATCATTCCGCATATCAAAAAAGTAGATAGAACAGATTGGCTAAAGCATATTCAAAACTTAAAAGAAAAACATCCACTTGATTTTGATAATACAACGGATAATAAAATTAAGCCTCAAGATTTCATAGATAGGCTTTACAAAAAAACAAATGGAAAAGCTATCATAACAACAGACGTAGGTCAGCATCAAATGTGGGCTGCCCAGTATTACCTGTTCGATGAGCCTAACAACTGGTTAACCTCTGGAGGTCTCGGAACAATGGGATATGGTTTACCGGCTGCTATTGGTGCAAAAATCGGAAGACCGGACAAAACTGTAATTTGTATTTCAGGTGATGGTTCCATTCAAATGAACATACAGGAATTAGCCACAATCACAATGTATAAATTAGGAGTTAAAATTTTAATTTTTAATAATAACTTCCTTGGAATGGTGCGTCAGTGGCAAGAGCTCTTCTACGAAGAAAGGTTTTCTAACTCTGAATGGAATTATAATCCAAACTTTGTGAAAGTCGCAGAAGGCTATGAAATTCCAGCTATGTCTATTTCTAAAAAAGAAGACATAGACAAAGCATTAGAATTTTTCTTAAAAGACGACAAATCGGCGTTACTCGAAGTTGTTGTTCCGGCAGAAGAAAAAGTATTTCCGATGATCCCAGCAGGAAAGTCACAAAAAGAAATGTTAGAATTTAAAGACCTAGCAAGTTTGAAGGCAGCAAAATGAAACACACATTAAGTATTTTAGTAAACAACCATCCGGGCGTAATGAGTCATGTATCAGGACTCTTTACAAGAAGAAGCTACAACATCGACTCCATTGCAGTTGGTGTCACTGAAAATCCAGAAGTATCTAGCATGACTATCGTTTTAAAAGGCGATGATGCTGTAGTCGATCAAGTTAAAAAACAACTTTTAAAACTTCCCGATGTTTTAAAAGTTACAGACCTATTCTACATGGAAGCAATTACAAGAGAACTTGTTCTACTCAAAGTAGAGGCAAAAGACAGTAACCGCACAGAGATTATCTCTCTCTGTGGAGTCTTTAGTGCAAAGATTGTAGATGTAACCGATTCCAGTCTCATGGTAGAATTTTCAGGAAATGCAAGACAGGTCACAGCCTTTATATCCATGATGACAAAATTTGGAATATTCGAAATGGCTCGCACCGGACAAATTGCATTAGCTTGTCAAAGTGGTTAAGGCTTTGATAAAGAAGAAAAATTTTAAACTAAAATTAGAATATACAGTAAGACTTGTTCCTTCTATTGGGACATGTCTTGCAACTGATAAGATTACAGTAGATGGAATGCCCGTTGGATATATGTATCGAGACTATCCACTCGATGAAAAAGATAGTGGATGGAGATTTATAGCCGGTGTTGAAGATGAGGATTATATGAATAATCCGGAGAATCTAGAAAGATTCGATGTAAATGTCATCGCCAATCACGACAGGTCAATAGTAAACTATATCAACCTACCCTATGAAACGAAACTACAAAGAGTTGCGGGTAAAGATGAATTTAGACAGATGGAGTAATGTTTTCACTAAAATTTCATTTCAAACGATAAAACATACTGGGTAGAAGATTGACCCAGTGAATTTCTTATTGGAACTGCACTGAATTTTGTAGATATATCTTTTTTATTTTCGCTCCCAATAGCATTCCTATTTTTCGAAAAAAAATATGCATCAAAAATATTATATAGGTATAGAATGGCAAGACCGGCTCCAACTGTCTCTAGCCTATTTTCATAAAATTCAATTCTTTCTCTCTCCTCGGAAAAATTCTTATAATTCAAATAAAACGCAACACCGGATGCATTTGCATTTGCTAATAAAGCATTTTGGATAAAGTTATCACCCGCCCCCGAATAATCATTAATAGCCGCTTTATATTTATTGTAGGAATATAAGTCTATACCTGCCCCGATTGCAAATATTCCGAATATTGCCATACCTTTTATTTTTCTATCATTAGCAAATTGCCCCCAGCCTGGAAGAAGAGCAGAGCGCCAAACATAAGAAAACCTGGATGGACTTTTTATATTGGAATTATCCTCAATGCCCTTTTCAGATTCAGAATTAGATTTGAATAAATTAGAAAAAAATCCTCCTGAACTATCCCCGTCTAGATTGATAGATGTCTTAGAAATACTCATTAGTCCACCCGCTACTTTTTTAGAGAAGTTTTCCGATGTTTCGTGTATTTTTTCAAAAGATATTGCAATAGAACTTTCAGCAAAATCGATGTTATTCGAATTTGTATCAATTACATTTCCATTTATGTAATAACTATTTTTTATTTTGTTTACTGTGCCTGTAATTACTTTTGCTATATTCATTGACTTTGCAATTTGACTGGCAGGTATTTTACAGTTAGATGGATTATCCCCGCAACCTATTCCACCTTTATCATTCATTGCCTGTTTTACTAAAATAGGATCCACTATAATAAAAAGCTTAGTCTTTACAAGCTCCACTGTAATAGTTTCAACAATTATATCTGATTCTTCTTTTGAAATGCTTGCACTGGATTTAAAATTGAGAACTGCTACTTTTAGTTTTTGTTTTTCAGGAATTTCAATTCCAGAAATATTTTGCAGAGACTCTGCCACACGAATTTTTTCTTTTTCGTTTTCAATCTTTTCTTTTTCTGTGACAGGATTATTAACGATAATTGGTTTTAGGCGAATAAATTTTACTTCTTTCTTGAAATAAGTTTCTGCTTTATTGTCGAGATAAACTAATGTTATTTTATCTACGGAGATTTTCACTTTTACCTTTTCAATAACTTTGTTATTTTTTAAAGTTACCTCATCAGTAAAAACCGGTAGGACAAAAAAATAAGAGAGTAAAAGTAAAAAATTTTTTTTCATAAAATTCATTTTCATTTTCTTACTCATTGAACAAATTCTCCAAAGCGATCGGAAGTATTTTCACCAACTTGACTGGAAGCAGCACTACTTGCACTTCCAGCAGTAAATGCATTATTTCTATTGTTTTGCAAAATATAGGATTTGCCTGTAGAAGAATTAAAAGCAAGACCAGTTACCGCTATATCTGAAAATCCATCTCCATTAAAATCACCTGTAGCCAAAAATCTTCCAAATTGATCAGAGCTATTTTCTCCTGTAATTACTATACCTAAATTATTAACAAAGCCAGTTGCGATTCCATTCGAGGAAGATTGAAAATAATAAATTTTGTTGGAAGGACGACTAGCTCCACAAGCCAAATCATCATAGCCATCTAAATTTCCATCTAAGGAAACACAATAACTACTAAAGCTACTTGTCGTACCACTTTCTCCTGTTAATATTGTTGTTGCAGAGGAAGCAGAGTTAATGGTTACTCCTGATTTGCCGGCAGAATGAAATATATAAGCTCTTCCCTGCTGAGATGTAGCATCATAGTTAGCTCCAATCACCACATCCGAAAATCCATCTCCATTATAATCTGCAACGGTGATACTCACTCCAAAATTACCTTGAATTCCAGTCTCACCGGAAATGACTGTAGTTCCTGCCGGTGGAGAACTTGCGGATAACGTTCCTGTAAATCCAGAACTTCCTGGAGAATAAAAAATATAAGACCGACCCTGTTGTGAATTATATCCATAAGCCGCCGTGACTAAATCTGGATACCCATCACCATTTACATCCCCTGTGCTTTCAAAGACATACCCGAAAACATGAGTTGTACCTTCTCCCGTGATTGTTGTATCTGTAGAAACATTTGCAGTACGCGAGCTAATACCGTTTGCAGAAGAATTATAAATATACAATCTGCCGGTACTAGTAGAATAAGAAGCAGCATTCACCACAAGGTCTGGATACCCATCTAAATTAAAATCTCCAACTGCAACACTGGATCCAAAAGTACTATTTATAACCTCACCGGTTATAACTGAATTTGCACTTGTTTGTGGAGAGGAAGTCGCTGCAATTCCAGAACTACCGGGAGATAAAAAAATATAAACTCTTCCTGTAAAAGTATTATACCGAGTTGCACCAATGACTAAATCTGCATAACCATCACTGTTTAAATCAGCTTTTATTGTGCTCGTACCAAAAGTGCTATTTGCCTCACCGGTGAGTACCACTGCATTGGTAGCTGTTGTGGCAGATGTAGTAGTTACAATTCCACTACTACCTCTCGAATAAAAAATATAAACTCTTCCCTGTAAGCCGCCGGATGGATATTCCCTTGCTGATACAACCAAATCAGAATACCCATCCCCGTTAATATCTTTATTCATTCCCTTTCGAACGGTAATAGTTATACCGTTTGTTACAAAATTATTTCCATTTACTATTGTATTTGTTCTTGTGGCTATTGTGTGTTTACTTCCATATCTCCATGTGGAACTTCCAGTAGGAAGCTTATAAGTCCAATTTGTAGTTCCTGTTACGGATTGGTAAGCTCCATTATCAAGGCTAATCTCTACTGAATTCGTTCCAGCAGGAGCAGTGCCTACTACAAAACCTGTTTCAACGATTGAGTTATTTTTTAGGTTAGAAATAATTGGTGGCGGAAGTGCGGCAAGTTTTATTCCACAATAAGGTATTAAAAATTTATTGGCTGCACTCCAAGCCAAATATGCCTTTGCATTAGAGGATTCTAGATCACAGATATTATTCATTGAATACTTACAACCTGGATATAAACCAGAAGAAAGCAAAAGAATGAAAAAATATTTGTAAATAAATTTAGTCATAAGCAAAACCGATAAATAAAACTCCTATAGATTCTAATTCTTTCAAGTGAAAAATAATTGTTAAGAACTATAAAATATCAATTTTTAAAATGAAATCAATTTTAAATAAGATTAATGAGAAAAGTCTATAGTAGATTAGCCGCTCAAGACAGAGGAAATACCTGACCAACTTAAAAAAGGTATGCTTTACAACTTTTCAAAAACCCAAACGCGATTTTGGTATTCATCCAAAAAAGAAGCGTAATTTTCTTTCTTATAATAGGACTCCAAAACCAATGGAGCAAGGTTAATTTTATCTAGATTAAAAACGGGTAAAGAAAAACTAATTGTTCCCGGACTTACATTGCATTCATTCGAGGGCTTATCGATAAAAATAGAAAAACCAGCAGAAGACTTTAGTTCCGCATGATTTTTTTTTGCACACACAATTTCAAGCGAGAAGAGCCTGGAATAGATAGATGCTGTTTTTTCACAGTCTTCGGATAAAATATTGGCAGCATAGAAGTTAAATTTTTCCATGAAATCAAATTAAGAAAAAGGTTTAAAGAAGAAAGGATTTTTCTTACTTGACTTTCCAATTCAAATAATTTAAAGTATAGAAAGATTCTAAAAGACTATGAAAAAGCTAACCCGCCACAGACAGATTATTCTAGATAATATGCAATCGAGAAAAGATCATCCGACTGCAAAGATGGTATATGATTCAATCCGATCGAATGTCAAAAGTCTAAGTTTTGCAACCGTTTATAACTCACTTGAATTTCTTTATAATAATGGTTATATTAAAAAGCTTGATTCCTTTTCCGAATCTGCTCATTACGATGCAATCCTTGAAAAGCACTCCCATTTAATTTGCCGAAATTGTGGAGTCGTAATTGATTTTCCGGACATTGATATTTCCGATAAACTGACATCGCTTGCTGGAGATTTTGAACCTGAAGAAGTGGCAATAACAATTCGCGGTTTTTGTAAAAGCTGTTTAGCACACTAAGCTCGTAGTATGGGAATTATCCACGAGCTTGATGTAAACCTCATTAATAAAATTGCTGCCGGCGAAGTAATCGAGGCAGCCCACTCTGTCATAAAAGAATTACTAGAAAACTCAATCGACGCAGAGTCTACCCAAATTGATATTCAAACTGAATCAGCCGGACTTTCTCAAATTTTAGTTTCCGACAACGGAACTGGAATCGCCGAAGACGATTTAGAACTAAGCCTAAGACGTCATGCGACAAGTAAAATTCAAAACTTAAATGATTTAGAAACTGTTTACACCTACGGATTTAGAGGAGAAGCTCTTTCGTCTATTGCATCTGTTTCCAAATTAAAAATGACTACCGGCATAAGAGTAGATGCACCTGCCATTCAAATATTTTGCGAGAAAGGAGAAATCCTAGAGCGCAAAAATACTACCGGTTTTAAGGGAACCAAAATAGAAGTTGAAGATTTATTTTACAACACACCTGTTCGTAGAAAGTTTCTAAAATCAGAAAAAGCAGAAGACAAAAAAATAAAAGATAGAATTGGAATTACAGCTGTTGCCAATCCAAACATTGGATTTAAATACATTCAAAACCAAAAAGAAATTTATAATTTAAAACCAGAATCTACACGGGAAAGAATTGTTTCTGTATTCGGGGATAATCTAGAAAACCACTTACTCGAAGTAAAGTCAGAGAAAAAAGGTTTAAAGGCATACGGATATATAAGTGATCCCGAATTTTACAAATCAAATCGTAGTGGACAATTCTTATTTGTCAACGGTCGACCAATCGAAATGAAGTATAGTTCTTATCTTTTAAAGAAAGCATATGATGAATTAATTCCTACTCAGGCTCACCCCTGGTGCTTTTTATTTTTTGAAATTGATCCAAGACATATTGATGTAAATGTTCATCCCACTAAAAAAGAAATTCGATTTTTAGACGAGGAAGCTTTTAACTCCTTTTTTCTTGCAATGGTTCATGCAGAGTTAAATTCTAAAACTCCTGTTGGAATTCTAGAAATGAGAAAAAGATTTTTCAATGAAGGTAAAAGAGCTGATGCAATTGCCAGAGCAAACTCAGTATTAAACGCAAGTCCTGCTTTTTTTACGAGCACTTCCGTTTCCAATGAACCAAAACAAGTTCAGGAAATTTTACACAACGATCTATACAAAGAAGTACCCGAGCAAAGTTCTTTTTCTGTTGAAAATATTGGTGCAGGTGCAAGCTTACATCAATTAACCGCAAAACCCGAAATGAAAAGGGAATTTATTCCCAAAAAACACTTTGGAATTATATTTGAAACTTTTATTTTAGCAGAAGCAGAAGATGGAATCTATATAATTGACCAGCACACTGCTCATGAAAGAATTCGCTACGAAGAAGTATTAAACAAACTAAAAAATAAAGACCTCACACAACAATTACTGACTCCCATTCGAATTGATTTGTCTGTTGGTGAAGCAGAAGAAATTCTAGAGCGGAAAGAAGAATACGCAAAAGTCGGAATCACTCTAGATGATTTGGGTGGTGGAACAATTCTCGTTCGCGAAATTCCTGTTTTTCTCGATCCCGGAAAAGAGAGAGAAACAATTATAGATTTTTTAAACCGAACCAAGGGAACAAAAGTTCTAGAAAAAGAATTATATGATTTAATGGCGAAGTGTGTCGCCTGTCGCTCTGCAATTAAGAAGGGAGATCATATGTCCGACCATATACTCGGCGAAATTTTAAACCGATTAAGCTACTGTGAAAATCCTTCCCGATGTCCTCATGGTAGACCTACTCTAATTAAACTCACCAGAGACGATCTGGAAAAAATGTTTCATAGGAAATAATTTAGCAAAATGGATAAAGACTTACGTAAACTCATTCTCCAATCAATCCTGGCAATCGTTGTAATCATTGGGCTTGTTATCCTGCTTGCCCATATTGTGAAAGAGCCAGTGACCCAATTCTCAAAAATGTTCGTAGACTATTTAGGAGTATGGGGCGTTGGTCTTGGAATCCTGGTAAGCGACTCCCTTCCTGCCTTTATGGTGCCTGACGCATTTTTAGTCTTTGCAGTCGCCGGTAAACTGGGTGACTTTGAGGTAATTCTTTTTTGTTTTATCGGAAGTCTGATTGGTGGCTCTAACTCTTATGCAATCGGTCGCTACTTAATTCCTAAATTCGAATATGGAAGAAACCTAATCAAAAAACATGAAGCACAACTACTTCCTTACCTGGACAAATACGGTATGTGGGCAGTAGTAATAGCGGCTACTACCCCCTTGCCTTATTCGTGGATGAGTATACTCGTTGGTAGCTTCAAAATGTCTTATTCTAAATTTCTACTCTGTAGCCTAACTCGCCTTCCCCGCTTCGCAGTCTACTACTACGCAATCAAATTCGGTTGGATGGAAGATATTGTATTGTTGGTTCGGGATTTGCAATTGTATTTGATATAGGTTTTAAGATTACCACCGATGGACACCGATGAGCACCGATAAAAGATACGATTAAGTTTGGGTATTTAAAATTTAGTTTGAATCCATATCGCTTTTTTGTCTGTGTCCATCGGTGGTATCTTTTAAATCTTTTCACTACATCTCTTTAAATATAATACCGTTGGATAATCTTGCGGTAAAATAGAATTTGCCTGTAGAAAATATTTTTTTGCTTCAATGTATTCTCCTTTATGAAAGGATTCCACGCCCTTCTCAAAGTCTGATTTTATTGAATCAATTGCCTCGATCTCGGACTTTGAAATTCCATCATAAACTTGATAAACAGTGACTTTTTCTTGTTTGCCTTTTACCTGAACACGATCTAGTAAACGCGTATGATAGGTATTATCCTTTTTGAGTTCCTCGATTACAATTTCGGAAACAATAATCGAAACTTTATATTCTTTGGTTAAACCTTCTAGTCTTGCTGACAAATTTACAGAATCTGAAATTACTGTTCCATCCATTCGATTGTCAGCACCAATGATTCCAAGCATCAAATTTCCAGTGTGAATTCCAAATCCAACTTGTATCGGCTTATAACCCTTAGTCGCTCTAAATTCATTATAAACCCTTACCTCTGTAAGCATTTCTATTGCTGATTTTACAGCATCTTCTGAATGATTCGGAAACAATGCCATAATAGCATCGCCAATGTATTTATCAATAAATCCGTTATGCGATAGAATATGAGGATTCATTCGTTTAATATAGGCATTGATAAAATTAAAATTTTCAGCCGGACTCATTGTTTCGGATAGATTTGTAAATTCGCGAATATCAGAAAACAAAACAGCCATCTTTCTTTGCACTTGATCGCCGAGGCTAATATCCATTACACTTTTCTTATTTAATTGTTCTAAAAATTCAGTCGGTACAAACTTACTGATTGCTTCATTCGTTTTTAGTAAGTTATCAGAAAGTCTTTCGACTGAATAGAATGCTTGTGAAAATCTATCTGAGAGAAGATAAGATTGAAAGAAAAGAAATAAAAATACACCAAACGGGTAAACAAAAATAGGCGGAATTGCAGAGAATACAGTTACCTCATTTTGGTATAACATTTCAAATATAAAAGTAGAAAATAAAATTACGATTCCAGAAAGAGCAGCCCTAGCTCCCTCTGCCTTTCTTCGAATAGCTCGAAACATAACTCCAAACATATATACTGATTGTAGAAGAATAAAAATTTGAAACGGTATAGCAGTATGGCTATAAACCGTTGCTTTAGTGGCTAATACCAATATAACTCCGGAAATAACAATTGACCAGGATAAAAAAGCAATCCATTTCTTACGTGGATATTGAAATAGGCTAATAAGAAATTGATAGAATACACCAAAGGATAGAAAAAAAGAAATATACTCAAGACTCACCTGGGTCTCAAAACTTCTAAATGGCAAAAAAGGCACAAAGAATCTCTCACCGGTAACTCCAATTCTCACAGTGGAGCAAATACAGAATAGCCCCAAAAGTAAACTAGTTACATCTACTCGGCGAAGAGTATACAAACCAAAATGATAAATAGCCATGATAAGTAGGCTTCCAATTAAAAAGAAATCAAATGCAATAAGCCAATGTTTATAATTGGAAATATCTTTGCCAAGTCCTAAATCAAAATCCGCCCAGGTTCCGCCTTTTCTATGCGCAAAGTTTGAAATATGAAGAACTATTTCGTTCTCTCCCTCTTTTAGATTCACAAAGCTAACGACAGGATACCACTCTGCTACTTCTTCCAATTTGTTTTTTCCAGGAATTCCATTTGAGGCAACGACGACTCCATTGACATACAAGGTGTATGCGCTATACATATCGCCAATGCGAAGACCATAAGGTTGTGATTTTTCTTTTACAAAAAGTTTTAACCGATAGGTTGCATAGGCTTGGTTCGACAGTTCTATTTCATTTACTTTCTTTGTGCTCCAGAGAGCTGGTATAGAAATATAGTCTGGAGTAATATTTTGTGAATCTTTAAACTCATCCGGCGATATAAATTGTTTGTAGTAAAATTCCCATTCTCCATAGAGAGAAGTTTTTCCATCCTGCTCGAAATTCCAAGATCGTAAATCAAGAATTCCTTTACTAGCTGTTGGCAAATTCTTTGCGTTTTCCCCTGAACAGGAAACTCCCAAAAGAAGAATTAAAATAGAAATAAAATGAATCATAGGTGAGTCATTCTAGGATTGTGACTTTAAAATTCATTCTCTTTTTTTGCACGTTTGATATTGAACGAAAGAAGGCGAAGAAACCTTTTTTCGCCTTCTTCCGTTTGCCACAATTATTAACCCCAAATCAAAGACACTATCAACAGGACTATGAAATATACTATCAAAGATACTCTTAAAATTTCACAACTATCTCAAATAGTAAGATTGAGAGTATCTTTGATAGTATCATTGATAGAAGCTTCCTAAGAACCTTGAGTCAGAAAAAATACTTTACATCCTTTCTTGCCAGATTACCCTAAACACTAATGTTAAAAATAAACTCATTTCTCTGTGACGGCGCCTGTGCTGAGCTGGGGCTTAGAAATTTGGGCTGTCGAAGCATGGCAAAAAGCACTTAAACAAGGTAATACATGAAAACAAAATACGAATTTTTCGAGATTGAAATAGAAGATCATATTGCAATTGTATATTTAAACAAACCAGAAAAACGAAACGCGATGGACTGGAGTTTCTGGAGAGACTTACCAGAAGTAGTAGATGAAATCAATAAAGACGACAACATCCGGGCTTTTGTGATAGCGGCTAAAGGCAAATCTTTCTCTACAGGTCTTGATGTTTTAAGTTTCACTACCCAAGTAGAAGAATTTTTAGTTCCAAACCACGGAGATACAAGAAAGCGATTTTACAATCACATTCAACGTATGCAAAGTGGAATCAATGCAGTGTACAATTCCAATAAGCCGTCTATTGCAGTAGTTCAAAAACATTGCATCGGTGGTGCGCTAGACTTAATTTCTGCTTGTGATATTCGTTACTGCACAGAAGATGCAAGCTTTTCTCTCAGAGAAGTAAAAGTAGCAATCGTTGCCGATATGGGAAGTATAAATCGATTACCCGCTATCATCGGACAGGGGCATACTCGCGATATGGCTCTTACAGGAAGAGATGTGACTGCAACGGAAGCAAGCAAGATGAATTTGGTTAATGGCGTTTTCCCTACACTCGAAGAAGCTATGAAAAAAGCAAAAGAAGTTGCACATGACATAGCTTCTTCTTCCACATTAGTAGTGGAAGGGGTAAAAGAAGTTATGCGCTTTAGCGAAGGAAAGCCAATGGATGCAGGACTTAACTATGTATGCGTTTGGAATTCAAGCTTTCTTGCATCCAATGATTTTGATGCAGCGAGAAATGCATTTGCCACAAAAACGAAACCCGTTTATAATAAGAAATAAGTATGAGTTTCATATCAATACTAAGACAGGCTTTGTCCGAAGAAAGCATGAAGCATTATTCCCGTGCTTTTAATAGCTACAACAAAGCAATTGCAGAAACTAAAAATCCAAGAACCATTGCACGGCTAACAGCGCGTAAAGGTTGGTGTCAGCAATATGTGGGTAATCAGGATCAGGCGATGCAAACTTTTGCAGATCTTGCAAAGAATGGAGAGGTCCCTCAGGCTTATCTATTAGCCGCCATTTATTATCTCAAAACAGATAAACTCAAATCGGCAAAGAATATGTTAAACAAGGGAATTGAAAAATTTCCTGATTACTTAGAACTCTATTTGACATTAGCCTCACTTCTAAAAGATACAGAGCGCGCCAATGAATCCATTCAAGTTTTAAAAAAAGCATTGTCTCAAGAAAAACTCACACGTGGAAAAGGCGGAATTGAAAGAAAAGATATCTGGGCAGAGCTTGGAAATTTATACTATGAGAGAGGAAGTTATAATTCCTGCGTCGTTTGTCTTAAGAGATCTCTCAAAATGGATTTGGAAAAAAACTTTTTACACTACTCTCTTCTTTCTAAATCCTATTTAAAACTAAACGATCCAATGAATGCTCTCAAGTACATTGATTTACACCTTTCCTATTTTGAAGATTTAGACCCGGAAGATTTTATTACCAAAGCTCGCGCACACGCAAGGTTAGGCGACCACCATCTCGCAAGTGCAAATCTATTACAGGCCTATGATTCGGATGGAGTGCTAAGACTTCGAACAGAGGAGATGGCAGACTTCTCAGTGCTAGTTCAAAATGGATTTTTTACAACTCTTGAAAACCTAGAAATCTATTGATTTATTACCAAGTGCAAAATAAAATGTTGCCTTAATCTTTTAGTTTTGGTAAATTGTAGAGGATTTAATAATTCGATAGAATTTCAGAGGGTATACATGAAGAAAATAGTTTCTTTAGTTTTAAGCCTAACTTTGTTTTACTGTGTGACTACACCGGAAAAAAAGAATGACGGCTTTGTTTATGTTACAAACGTAACAGGTATTAATCTTGATGATGCAGAACTAAATGCAAAAAGAGAAATCATAGCAAAAGGTTTAGGAGAGTTGATTGAAGGTAATTCACAGGTTACTGATGCTCAATTGCAAGAGTCAATCACAAACTCATCCGTCGAAGGATTTGTTTTAGATTATCAACAAATTGGTAAAGATCGCAAAAAGGGAGCGTTAGTCGAAATCGATGCAAAAGGTCGAGTCGATAAAGGAACCGCAAAAAGTATCATTGAAAAATTAATGAATACAATGTCAAACCCAAACTTTCTCATGATTGTAGATGAAGAAATTGATAAGAAAAAAAGTCCACCAACTGCAATCGTTACTGAAAATGCAATCGTAAAGAATTTTTCCGAATTCCAATTTTTAGACAAAGAACAGTTTCGTAGAATTCTAGCCAAAGAAGGCGGAAAGACAATCGGTGTCTATGGAGACACTAGTGCAGAAGCAAAAGCAACAGAAGTTGCCGCTCAAATGGGAGCAGAAATTTTATTCATTGGACAGACCATTGTAAAAAATAACGGACCGATTATGGACTCCGGGATGATGTCTATGCAGGCAACGGTTCGTTTTAAAATTGTAGATGTTGGCTCTGCCAAACTCATTGCTGCGGATAACGCAGGCGGTGCTGCCCCTCACGTTGATACTGAAAGAGGTGCACAGGAAGCAATTGACAAAGCACTCGTATCTTCCAAGCCTAAAATTCTAGATCAAATCAGAACAAAGTGGAAACGCGGAATGATGATTCGTCTAGTCATTGATGGAATGAACTATGATGATTTCTTGGATAAAGGTGTCGATGGTATCATCAGAAAAATCAAAGGAGTAAATGCAGTAAACCAAAAAGGAAGCTCTAACTCAAATAACTCCATAGTTTTAGAAGTGCAAGCTGATTTCAATGGAACTGTCCTTTACAGAAGAATGCGCGAAAAACGCGAAGACATGGGAATCAACTTTGAACAAAAAGAAGTGAAACCAGGTGTTGTGCATATAAAAGTTACAAAGTAAGATTTCTTGTGGCTACTTTAAAGAAACCAGTATTTTTTTAAGTAGCCGTTTTATTTTCAGATTTACAAATTTTCTAAAAAGCGAAAGATTAGTCCTAGACTTATTTTCTTAAAAATTTACCAATTAGTTCAGTTTAATAAAGGATTTAACGTAAGCTATGTTCAAAACAATATTTCCCATTTCATTTTCTAACCTACCTACTCCAATTAAAATCATTGGAACGTATTTTTTAATTACTCCAATCGTTAGTTATATAGCTACAGCGTATAAACTTGATTTACCGCTATTGGATGCAAAATCTATCCTTGCCAGTTTTGATAAGTTAAATATTATTTTAAACTTGATGGGTTTTTTAGTTGGCGTTGGAATTCTAGGAGTTAAAAAATGGGGATATTTTATATTTCTAGCATTTAACTCAGCTCTCATTATTCACGGTTTTTATTTATTATTCCAGTTCAATGGTATTGAAACAGAAGTGATGAATAAAGAAAGACTTATTCTAAATTTAATCATCACTGTTTTACCATTCTTTTTAATTTTATACTTTTTAAATTCAGAAATCTCTACTCCCTATTTAACTCTACTTCCCCGCGGATTTAGAAAAAAATGGAGAACAGAAATTCCTCTAAAAGGATTTCTAGTTGATTCTCTTGGCAATAAACTAAATATCACTACGCTCGACGTTAGTCCCACAGGTTGCCTTGCAATTGTAGATGGGTATATTACTGACGAAGATGATTTTGCTTTAACGTTTGATATTGAGAAAGAATGGAAAGTAAGTGCGAGTGTAGTTAGAATTCAAGAAGAGCATGTTGGTCTTCGTTTTAATTATGTCGGGACAAAAGATCCAAATAAAAAAGAACTCAAAAAATATTTAGAAAGTAAATTACTTCCCCGTTATGATATTACAATCCCTTGCGATTGGAAACTTGGAAACCAAAATCTAAAAAGTGATATTTTAAATATTTCTGAAGGTGGATTATTTTTATCTACGAGCGAGCCAGCAAAAATAGGCGATGCAATTTCTTTTTCCTTTAAATTATTTGGTTTCAAATTCAGTGGAAATGGAACAATCAGTTGGATTAATTCTGGTTCTAAATACAATAAACCTGTAGGCATCGGTGTTTCCTATACGGATCTCGGAAAAAATATACTTTATCATTTCTTTATCTTCTGCTTCAGACTCTTTGCAAGTTTTGATTCAAGAGAAAGATAAATAAATTTATTATAAATTTTGAATGAGGAATGTTGAATTGAGTTTCGGCATTCCTCATTTTTAGTTTTATAGGTTTTACGTAAAAGAAACAGTCTTACATTAGCCTCCCAATTTTTTTAGTAAATCCTGACGTTGTGTTTCTAGTTGCTTCATTTGATCCTTTGTTCCATCTAAGATTTTTTGAAATTGTCCATCTTTATCAACTTCTCCATCTTCTTTTTGTGCTTCCATTAAGTATTCAATGATTTGTAATCTATCATCGATAACCTTTTTTTGATGAGAAAAGTGCATATCTAAATCGTCTCTTGTATAGGTTCCACTATTTACTGCTGCCTGCGCTTTATTCCATTTTTCCTCTAACTGTGCTTGTTTCTCTCTTTCTTCTTTAGTGGTTCGACGGGGAATAAGATCATTATCCGCAAAAAGTTTGCGGAGCTCGTCGAATTGTTGCATTGCATCTTCTTCCCATGGCTTTCCAGTTTGGGGATTAATTGGAATATCACCGTTATTCGCTGCATTTGCATTTACCTCTTCTTCTGGAAAAGAAACCCCATCTTTCATAAAACCACCGTTATCAAATATCGATGCATTATTATTTCGACGCCCTCTTTTCTTTTCGAGGCTACCATCTTCTCCATCTCCACTACCCCCTCCTCCGAGTAGTAAAGTCAACTTTTTGGATTCTACTTTCTTTTTCTTTTTTTCTCCGGAGAAAAAAGCAAAATATCCAATCACCAAGAAAACCAATATAACAATTCCAAGAATACCTTTATTATTTGTCATAGGAATAATTTCATATACAGCGAAAGAATTGAAAACAAAAAAACTTGTTTTTTGTTTGGCATGGAAACTGAATTTGAAAACCTGATGAAACAATGTATTTCGATAAATATAAATTATTAATCAAAATTCCATTCTGCATTTTTCTTCAGCTTTTTACAATATCCTGTGGAACGAATACGGATACACCAGTAGTTTTAGCTCCTTTAATTTTTCTGACCAATCCAATTAATGTTCCTCAGTTTCTAGGAGTCATCCCAACAGAAGAAATTCCAACTTCTGGTCCCGGAATAGCGGACAATGTTGGATATCTAAACCCAAATAGACCTGAATACATTGTCAAATACTACGTAACGAATACCGAGCAGCAATTTATAGGCTACAATCTTTCCATTACATCACAAACACCTACTCTAATCGAAACGCAAGCAGGTGCAGCAGGAAGTGTTTATACTGAGAATGGAATTCAGCCCTCATTTCCTCATTTAGCCACCGAAAACTCTACGGCAAAAGAAAACTTAAAAAGACGTAAAATTTCCTGGCGAGTACCACCGCCCGGGATTGTATACTTCCAAAAATGTGAAATCTATAATTTTACTCTCCGCGCAGTCCTAAGCAATGTTCCGCAAACATCAAATCCGTCCGTCCCAGTTTCCGCCTGTGCAAGTACAGATCCAAGTAAATGTCCAGTCGGAAGCAGTTGCAATCCTACCGCCTGCACCGATACTCTATGTAGTACCAGTGTAAGGGCAACATGTCCAGTTGGAACTCTCTGCAATCCATGCACTATCACCGATTCTGCAACAGGAAAAGCGAGAGCAGGATGTGAATGTCCTGACGGCGTATCAACGAACCTGAGTGCGTCACCAGTGGTTTCCTGTAATAAGTAATGCAGAATAAAGGGAAGCTTTACCTGGTTGCAACTCCCATAGGCAATTTAGAGGACATTACTCTCCGTGCCATACGAATTCTAAAAGAAGTAGATCAAATCCTCTGTGAAAACTCAAAAAACTCGTACAAGCTCTTACAAAGCCTGGAAATCAAAACTCCATTTAAAACTCTTTTTTCCGGACAGGAAAACGCCTATAAATGGATAGCAAATGAAATGAAAGAAGGAAAAAACTTTGCTTATATATCGGATGCAGGAACTCCGGGTATTTCTGATCCAGGAGCTGGACTGGTTAGAGCCATAAGGAAGGAAGGTCTTCCAATCATTCCAATTCCCGGACCAAGCGCATTAGGTGCCATTTTATCAGTTTCAGGATTTCAAGTAAATCCAACTTTCTTTTTGGGTTTCTTATCTGAAAAACCCGGCAAAAAGAAATCAGAGTTAGAAGAGTTTGTAAACAAAGAAGGACTTATAGTTTTTTATGAATCTGTTTATAAAATAAAGACAGCACTGACTATTGTGAAGGAATTGTTTCCAAAATCGGAAATTTTAATAGGAAGGGAACTTACAAAGGCGCACGAAGAGATAAAACTATATAAATCCTCAGAAATAGACCTAGATTCCATTTACACAAAAGGCGAATTCGTTATTTTAATAAACAATTATATCAAAAAAATAGCTAAAGAGAATGAGTCTTCAACCGATACAATATACAGAGAGAGGTAGCATATAATGTTCGTAGATAAAATTAAAAATATTGGTTCGGCTTTCGAGCCTAAGAAATCTGCTCCTGTCAAGAAAAGTTCAGAATTACTAGCCAATGATAATGTTCACATTTCAGAAACGGCTAAGTTAAAAGCGGATATAAAATCAATTACAGCTCATGCAATTTCATTACCGAATAGCATGGATTTAGACAAATTAAATGATATTAAATCTAAATTAGCAAATGGTTTTTATGATAACCTAGGATCTGAAATCATCGAAAAAACTGCTGACAAAATTGCAGACTCTTTTCTTGGTAACTGAATAGATTTAAATGCCAGTTTTACAAGATTGGGTTAATTTTCACTTTCCCTGTAAACTTCATATAGAAGTGGACTGCGCAGCAAAAGCAGGCCACTTTATTAAGCATGTAGGAAGTCGTTTCCTTTTGTTAACCACACAAAGGGAAATGCAAAACCCAAATGAATTATATACATTAAAATCAAGCATTGAAAGAGAGACCGAAGGTCTTATAATTTACGATGATATTGAAAATGTCGGAACATTTAAAGAGCTCGATACTGCGGCTCACTTTGCCAGACAATCCCAAGTTAACTGCATAATAGCATACGGATCTTTTGAATCTGTAAATATTGCAAAAGTAGTATCAATACTTGCATCGAATGATTTATTTGCAGAAGAATTGGTTTTACAGACTAAAAAACCGAAACGAAGACCATTACCATTAATCGTAATCCCCACTATGCCACTAATGGGAATTGAATGTGCTCCCTTTTGCACAATCTTAGACGAAAGAGAAAATGAACGTAAATACTTCTCTAGTGCTGATCTTTTTCCGGAACTTATTATAGCTGATGCCAAAATTGGCTTACACATGACTTCCTCGGATATAGCCAAAACCGGGACTTCTATAATGGCAGCTGCAATTGATACAATTCTTTCCAAATATGCGAATGAAATTACAAATTCTTCTTCTCTTCGCGCAATAGAATTAGTTTCAAAGAATATTATAAATTCAATTCGTGACCCAAAAAACATACCGGCTAAAAATGCCCTGTATGCTGCAAGTCTTCTTACAGGCGTAAGCCAGTCAGTAAGCTCGCTAGGATTATGCTTTGCGATTTCTCTTGCCACGATGAGCCTTACAAAACTAGATATTTTTCAAGCTATGTCTATTTTACTGCCACATATTATGGAATACAATCTAACTACATCTGCAAATAAATATGTGATGATTGCAAGAGCACTTGATGAAGACACAAGTGATATTTCTGTAATCGAAGCAGCTATTAAAGCCGTGGAAGGAATAAGAAAGATTTACATTGAATTAAAAATTCCACAACGACTATCTGAGTATGAAGTAAAGAAAAACGAATTACCTAAAATTGCATCCCTTGCCTTTTCAATGTCCTTTCTCGATTGTCTCCCTAGAGAATTACCAAAGAATGAAATTGAAACGATTCTTGTTGCTGCATATTGATTTTTTTCTTGCCTCGAATCACCTATCATAGTTGTCTGTATTGAACCAAAACAATAATTAAGTAGGATTATATGAGTGAAGAAAAAGCGGATACAATAATCGGAGAAGATATTATTTTCAAAGGAACCCTTCGCTTTAATAATTCCCTTCGACTAAAAGGCCAAATGAAAGGCACCATCGAATCGAATGGAAACCTAATAGTAGACGAAACAGGACAGGTTGATGCAGACATTACTGTTAGCTCATTGTCTGTAAATGGCTCTTTACGTGGAAATGTAGACGCAAAGGAAAAAGTCGATGTAGGAAAAACTGGGTCAGTCATAGGAGATATTAAAACTCCCCTTTTAAGTATTGAATCCGGTGCAAAGTTCTCTGGCAATTGTATCATGTAATTTTGCCCAATGTCAGAAACCTTCCTCCATGGTATTGACTATTCGAGCCTGAAAGTTTCCGATTATAGGAACCTTACACCATTCCAATATCATTTATTAAAATCTCATGTTCCGGAGAAAAAAGATTGGGATTTATTTTTAAATCCAGAATTAAAAAATCTCCCATCGCCTTTTCTACTTCCAGATTTGACAGATTCCATTCAAATTATAAAAACTCATGTAAAAAATAAAAGTCATATATTACTTTTTGGAGATCGTGATACGGATGGAATTTCCTCCACTACTCATCTGGGGATTTTTTTTAGAGAAGTGCATGAGGCTAATGGCGGTAAGCTTACAATTAAAACATCATCGGCTAATGATGATTATGGCCTTTGTCCTAGCGTAGTCAGTTTTATAAAAGCAAATACACCAGACTTATTAATCACTTTAGATTTTGGAACTTCCAATTATGACGAAATAAATGAATTGGCTAGTTTAGGAATTACAGTAATCGTTTTAGATCACCATGAAATTCCAGTTAAAATTCCAAAATGTAAATTAATAAATCCAAAACGCGAAGATTCAATTTATCCAGAAAAAAAAATATGCACATCTACTCTAGCAATGAAATTAATTTTTGCTTATCATCTAGATGAATTATTTAAAGAAAATAATATTGATAAATCAGAATCTCTTTTTCCAAACTTAGAAGAAGCCTATAGAAAAGTAAATATAAACGAATACTTAACCAAGTATCCAGTCCTGGAAGAAAAATTAAAATCTCTTTTAGATTTATCTTCCATTGGAACTATCACAGATATGATGCCACTTTTTGGTGAAAATAGAATTATCGTAAAGCATGGAATAGAGACACTCGGAAAGGTTTTAAAAACAAGGCCTGAAAATAGAAAAGGTTTATTTTCTTTGATGAATTCTCTAAAATTGAACTCAGATAAAATTACCTCAAAGGATTTAGGATGGGGTATTGGTCCTGCACTGAATGCAGCCGGAAGAATGGGTAAAACGGAAGTAGCCGTAAATCTACTACTTGCTAATGACACAACAAAGGCAGATCTCGCTGCAAAAGATTTACTTCAATTAAACACTGAAAGAAAAGAAAGAACAAAAAGAAATCTGTTTAAAGTAGAAGAATATTTTAAACGCAAACCGGAAAGAACAAAAGAGAAAATTATTTTTTGTTATGAGCCCGACATGGAGCCGGGAGTTTCCGGCATAGTGGCAACTAAGTTAGTTGAAACCTATAAGAGACCTACCATATTCATTACTCCCGATCATGGTCATGGACGGGGAAGCATTCGTTCTTATGACAATGAAAATGTATTAGAATTGCTTAATTTGGTTTCTGATTTATTAATACATTTCGGTGGACACAAAGAAGCCGGTGGATTTTCTATTGAATTAAAAAATATTCCCTTATTAGAAGAAAGATTAAAAACTGCCGCAGTAGAATGGCTACAACAAGATTTATCTGCACGAGTTCAGGAGCAAAGTATTGTTAGCCTGAACGCTTCTGAAATGACTGAAAAGATTTTTTCTGAATTACAATTCCTTCAACCATTTGGCCAGGAAAATACAGAGCCTCTTCTCTCCATTAAAAATGCAAAGATTATTGGATTTAAACCAATGTCAGATGGACAGCATGCAAAGTTTCAAGTATTAGGTGCAAGCAGTAAAATAAAATTTATCATTTGGAATCGAGCATCAGAATTGGAAAATCTTCTATCCAAAGTTTCATCCCTTGATTTATTTGGACACCTGGAAGAAAATTTTTTTAACAATAGCACTACGATACAATTTGTAGTAAAAGCATTTCAACCATGAATCTATTTAATTTTTTTTTCCCGGAGAAAATTGTATACGCAGAAGATAATTTTTCCGTTGTCTATTCATCGTATTATGATATTTACCTGGGGGATCATATTTTTCCAGGAAACAAGTTCTCCAAAATATATGAATTAATTTGCCTCGATGAGCATTTTAGTAAAATCACATTTCACGAACCAGACAAAGTAAGTAGAGAACAACTGGAACTAGTTCACACAAAAGAATATTTAGATGATTTGTTTGGTTTGAAAATTACAGATAGAACTAGATTCTCCGAGTTGCCGTTGAATGAAAGAATTTTAGAAAGTTTTCTATACGGTGTTGGCGGAACAGTATTAGCCACAGAGTTAACTTCCAAGTTTCAATTTGTATTTAATTTAGGCGGCGGTCTACATCATAGCTTTTCAGATCATGCAGAAGGCTTTTGCTATTTAAATGATGTTGCCATAGCAGCTAGAATTTTTTTAAAGAATAATCCAGGCAAACAAGTATTAATTGTAGACTTAGATGTTCATCAGGGTAATGGAAATGCACATATTTTTCAGAATGATCCAAATGTGTTTACGTTTTCCATGCACCAGGATAATCTGTATCCCAAAAAAGAAACATCCAATTTTGATATTCCTCTTGATGAGAATTTGAAAGACAACGAATACTTGGCCTTATTGGATAATTCTCTATTAAACATCGAAAAACAAATAAAACCGGATATAATATACTACCTTGCCGGTGCAGATCCCTACGAAGGCGATAGACTTGGAAATATAAAACTTAGTTTTAAAGGTCTAATGGAAAGAGATGAAAGAATCAAAAATTTTGCAAAGAAAATTAATTCTAAAGTTGTAATCTTAGCCGCAGGTGGGTATGCAAGAAATTTTATGGATACTATAAAAATTCACTACCACACTGCACAGGTTTTCGCAAGGAAATAAAATGAATATATTTGAAAGTAGTGACAAACGAAATGTAAAAGATGATTCCGATAAATTAAGCAATCTAGATTTGCTAGATATTTCTGGTGAGTTAAGCACTGCACTCAATATTGAAAAATTAATCTTCGGAAAATTTTCTGATAGTGAAATATATTCAATGTTAGAGGAATCTAAAATTTTTGAGAAAATTAAACAACGCGGATATTCCGATTTTAAATTGGTCACGGATTCAATTTCTGATTTGGATAATCGAATTTATGTTAAAACAGATTCAGATGAAATATTAATTCATATACGATTAAAAATTGCTGACTTTTTTTTAAAGGCAATTCAAGAAAATCGAAAGATGATTTATATCGATTGGCTCTTAACACAAAACATTAAATTAGGAAAATTAAAAGATAAAAAGGTTTTATTTCAAGGACAGGAATATCCCGGACTAAATATATTCAAAGAATTAACTCAGTTTATTTTTTTACTTTTTTCCAAAATGAATTGCTATGGAATTTTTAATATTCCTGAATACTACCATGATGCAGTTCTTTTTCAGAAAAATTTTCTATTTGTGGATCCAGTCAAACAAGGGCATTTTAAAGCAATTCTTTCCACCTTTAAAAATCATACTGTTCGGGATTTAAGTATGCTAATTCACACCGAAAAACTCCGATTTTTGGAAACAAATGAAGTTTATACTTGGAAGCATGGAGAAATGTTGTTTACCAATGATGAGTATTTGAAAGAAACTATATTTGATAAGAAATATTTTGAGAAAGTAAAGGAAGCATCGGCTACTCGCTTTCTTTTGGTGGAGCAAGAAATTGAAAATTGAAATATTAATTATTGATGACTCGCATGAAATTGGCGAAGCACTTCAATTAATCATCGAGAATTTGGGTTTTGAAAGTAAATACTTTGATTCTTCTGAAAAAGCGATTCCATATTTCCAAAGTGAATTAAATCCAGTTATTTTTTTAGATATTTACCTTCCGAATGACAATGGGTTAGATATACTTCCAACAGTTAAAAAAATAAATCCATTTACCCAGGTAGTAATGATGAGCGGTGAAGGAGATATTGAATCTGTTGTAAGTAGTTTAAAAAACAAAGCTTCTGATTTTTTATTAAAACCTTTTTCTGTTGAGTCTGTAAAAGTAGCAATCGAAAGAAGCGTTGAATACCATAGACTTTTAAAAGATAATTTTAATTATCAGGAAAATTTAGAGCGCGATATGAAATTCATCGCGTCAATTCAAAAGCAAGTCATTTCTCCTAAAAAAAATTCTGATAGTATCTACGCAGACTTTCACGCCTACTCATTCGTATCCGGTAGTTTTTACTACACAGAAGAAATTGGTGGCAATACGATTATTGTATTTGGAGAAATTGAAGGAAATGGAGTTTCATCTAGCTTTATCGGATTACTAACAATTAATCTGTTAAAAGACATTTTTAAAAATGAAACAATGCCCGATAGAGTTTTATCAAAGTTAAACGACGAATTGTATTTCAAAATAAATATACATACACTAACGGCTTGTTGCCTCTATATTGATCGCTCTAAAAATCAAATTCTATTCTCCAACGGTGGAAATACAAATCCAATTTTAATTTCTAAAGAATCAGAAAGTATAGTATATCTTCATTCTGAAATTTCAAATATAATCGGGATTATGCCCGGCACAGAATTCAAAACATCCAATAAAGATTTTAAAAAAGGCTCCTTACTATTTCTATACAATTCAGGATTTCTACCTTCAGAGAATAATTCTTTTAAAGACTTTGAGTCCGTTGTTCTAAATATAATAAACACCTATAATAAAACGGATAACTTTGAAGATGTTAAAAAAATAATGGATTCCCATATTCAGCAAAGTTTAAAAACAAACGCGCAAAAAAATCTTTCATTTTTTCTTCAAAAAATCTAAGTATTCTAAATGATATCGAGTTAACCTGGCATAAAAATCTTTTTGCCATTTTCCTTCTACATTAGAAATATGATTCATTAGTTCTTCTTGAAAAGATTTGTTCTCCTGTAATAGTCTAGCAGCAGTTAAGTCTGAATCCGTTGATGTCGATTTTATTTTCTCAAAGGATTCAAATAAAAAGAAACTTACTTTCAAATAAAATTTTTTGTATTCTGGCTTTACCTGTTTTAAATAATTTGATTCTTCCGTTTTAGAAAATACATTTACTCTCTCAATCGATGATTTCAACTCATGCATTTTTTCTAAGTCAGGACGATTTAAATAAATGGCATTGATTCCAAAAATGAGAATAGAAAAAACAAATAAAGCAATCAATTCATACGATAGATAATTAATTGGCTTATTAGGATTATCCTCAACATTTATTAGGTCAGTTAACAAAAAGGCAGCAATAAATACAATCGGACTCCAGAAAAAAGCCAATAAATCCCAATCAGCAGGAAATCCTAATTGAGGATAATGAACAAAACCATGAATCATAAATCCAAATAAAACAAAACCGAGAAATTGGTATTCTGGCTTCTTTAATAATGAAAATAGTTTTTCTTTATAAAATATAAATACATAAAACAAAACCATTGAGCCTAAAAAGGCAGAGCCAATAACACAAAAAAGAATATCTCTAAAATGTGTTTTAGAAATAATTTTACTAAGTGGATAGAATTTTGGATTTGTCAAATGAGTCTGCGTAAAATCAAAGCGAACTTCAGAGAAAAGTGTAAAGTAAAGAAATATTGGCAATAAAATTAAAAGAGAAGAAAAAGTCGATATAAGAGCATTTTTAAAAAACTTTCCTCTATCAGAAAAATGATAACAAAGAAATATTAAGGAAAATACTAAATAGCCACTCACTAAGTGCAATAAAATCAAAAGACAAGCAATGAAACAAATAGGAATCAATGCTTTTAAATTTCGAATTTCATTTGCTTTGATTGTATTAACTACGAATAAAATATAAACCCAGAGAAAAGTAGTTATAATTGTATAATTTTCACTGTAACCATGAAATAAGTAAATACCGCCTGAGCTTAAAATAAGTAAATAAGAAGATAGATTCATCTTAAATTTTATAAAATAATAAAATAGGATACCAAGTGCGCATAATCCAAATAATGTGCTAATAAGTCTGTAAACTTCCATTGGTGATTCAAACAGATTTGAATACTTTGCATAAAGAATGGAATGTATCATGGCTTCCAGGATTTCGTCCATAGTAAGATGAAATCCAAATATTTTGGCCTCCAAGGCAACATGCTCTAGTAGGATAACTCCATCTCCTAAATTTAAATTTTGAATTGGAAAAAATACCATGAATAGAAATGAAGGTAAAAAAATAAAACTCAGTACTATACTTTGATATTTTGAAATGAGATTTAAAAAATGTGAATAAGTATTTTGAAATAATAATTGACTTATGTAAATTCCTAAACAAAGTCCAGAAAGTATTAATAAAGTATTTTTGGGAAAATAAACAAACCAGGGATTGTCTGAGAAAAAAAATAATACATTGTATAAAGCTAAAACTGATATTGTAAAAAGTGCCTTTCTAATCATGACAATTCCTTTAATGAAGTTGAGAGAAAAATCTAACCTTAGACAGATACTTCTCTCAATTAAACTTAATCCTTTCTTTTGAAAATATACATTCGAATTTTGCTATTTTCATAGAATTAAAAAAACTTAATTTATACTATCTTTTTTTTGATCATGATCTGTAGAGAATGAATTTCCTTCGTAGATAAAAGTTCCTTTTCTGATATTAAAAAAAATTAGCTCGGGCCCACTAAAAAAAATACCCTGAAGCCCTTTAACTACTCTTTCTCCTCTGTCAAAAGGAGAAATCAATGCACCATACCCAAGCTCACCTATTCCAGCCATTAAATTTACGAATCCAAAAATAGGCCGTAATGCAATCTCATCATCCGTAAAGAATATAAAAATAGAATCCTCTTGATTAAATCGATAATACTCTGAACTTAATGTTGAAATTTCTTTTATTTTTCTTAGAAAATTCTTCTTTTCATTTTCACTCATGATAAGAGTGCGAAGTGAAGGAACTACCTCTTCTCCGGTTACTTTATACTTTTCTCCAACAGAATAATAAGCGTAAACTGGAACAAATACAAATAAATCTTTCTCTTGAATTATTTCACCGAGTCTTACTGGATCATTATCCATGATAGAATTTAATGTTCTAAATATTTCCGTTGTGCAATTTCTTGTAAACAGGTTAAATGTATATTTTCTTTGTAGGGATAATTGATATTTGTCTCTATTTTGTAGGTATACTTTGTAAATTTTCTTATAATCTAATTTAGAGTTTTCCTTTCTATAAAGATGCACACTTTCCTCTTTAGAGGGTAGCATTATTTCATGATTCACTCGAATTGCTTTTTTAGCGCTGATTCCATCAGAGATTTCTTTTTTCCTATTTATTAAATCCTCTAACTCGGTATAATTTTTTTCAGAAAGACCATTTGAATTTTCTATTTCTAAAAGTAGATTTTTTATTTTCTTTGTTATTTGTTTTTCAATTCCTTCCAAGAAAGTTTTGTTTTCTAATGCCTCCCCCACTACTAAAGAATGATTTTTACCAAAGCTATTTAGAAAAAATAATTTTCTCTCTTCTAAAGATTTGCGAATTACTAAATACCTGGAAATAGATACTAAAAGGGAATACCCGTTCATTTCTTCTTTCGATTGCAATAATTGAATTATATCATTTTCTTTTTCATTTATAGAAAGACTAAGCCTATCAAAAATTCTTTCACTAATTGAATTAGAGGTAAATTCAAAGTATCCGTCTTTTTTTAAATCTAGCTCCTCGTGTAATATTTCGAGTGATTTTAAAAACGATAAACTTTCTATATATTCAGTTGAATAATGTGACACTGTTGCAGGATAATTTCTCTTACTTGTGTCGATATCCAATTCTTTATTTGTTGGAATTTCAAATTCATTGATTTTTTTACGCAGAGAAATCATTTTCTTTAAAATAAAATTATTACCCAATCGAGTAGCAATTTTTGTATTTAAAGATTTATAACTTTGCGTATTCTTTTGATTTTTAGAAAAATAGCCGACTCCTTTAAGATATACTGTTTCATCTCCTTTTAAAATTGACTCCAAGATTTTTACATCGTCTTCTAATTTCTCTAAATTATCCAATTCCTTTTTTTGGTAGAGGTATATTTCATTTAGCCTGTTGAGAAAAAAAATAAAATCATTCTTACTTAATTCAATTTTACGAACATAAATAGTTCTGTTTTCTTGAATTCCATAAGTATAACGAAAATCTTCCCATGGTTCTCTTATTATATGAAATATTTTATCAGGAAAATATTGAAAATGATAGACTATCTTTCCTAAACGAATTGCAGAATGACCGCCACTCGATTGTCCTGTGTTTGCATTTACGTAAATATAGTCCAGAGAATAAGAGACGTCTGTGGCAAACAAAGAGAGGTTTAATAAAAAAAAAATACAAAATATCTTCTTCAATCTTTTCGGTGAGGTCTATATTCCTTTTGATCAACGCAGCGTTTTTTTCGAATGTATTCTGCTACGCAGAAATTTTGAGAATATGTTTGGATTTGAGGGCTTGTCCATTCTGGCTTACCAAAGTAAGAAGGAGCGGTTTTTATATTGATTAGGCAAAGTAGAAAATACTGCTGGGCTTTCTTTTCACAATATGCTTTCTCACTTTCAATATTACCACAATTTTCAAATAACATAAAAGAAAGAAATACAATACTGATACATGAGATGACAGAACTAAGTAACTGATTCATACTATCAAATACTGTAAATTCAATCCCATTTTTATTGTAATGTAAAATTTTTAATGAAAAATCGAAAGCCTGACATTGACTGACATTATATGAATATAGTAAGACGCCCGAGAAGAAATAGAAATACAAATTCAATTAGAGAAATGGTAGCTGAAACTCACCTTAGTTGCTCCCAATTAATCCACCCATTATTTATTCAAGAAGGAACTAAGGTGAAAACGGAAATTTCATCGATGCCGGATTTCTTTCGTTTTTCTCCTGACTTAGCTCTTAAAGATTTAGAAGAGTGCCTTAAATTAGGTATTCAAAATTTTATATTATTTCCGCAAATCGAAGAAAAATTCAAAGATAAAAAAGCATCGCTCAGTTATAAAAAAAATAATCTATACTTAAAAATGATTCAATCGATAAAAAAAAATTTCCCCGAAGCTACTATCATTACGGACGTTGCCATGGATCCATACAGTTCAGATGGTCATGATGGTTATGTTGAAAATGGAAAAATATTAAACGATGAAACATTACCAATTCTCGGTAAAATGGCATTAGCCCAGGCAGAAGCAGGAGCAGATATTTTAGGTCCGTCTGATATGATGGATGGAAGAGTTGGCTATATTCGCGACGTATTAGATAAAAATGGTTTTACAGATGTTGCAATCATGTCCTACACTGCAAAGTATGCCAGTAGCTTTTATGGACCTTTTAGAGACGCACTAGGCTCTGCTCCAAAGGCAGGAGATAAAAAAACATATCAAATGGATTTTAGAAATGCAAAAGAAGCAATTTTGGAAGCCGAATTAGATTTTAATGAAGGAGCGGATTATTTAATGGTAAAGCCTGCCTTAACCTATTTAGATATTATTCAATCTCTAAAGCAAAACTTTCCTATTCCAATTGTAGCCTATAATGTAAGCGGAGAATACGCGATGATAAAGGCAGCTTCTAAACTTGGCTGGTTAGATGAAACGAAAGCAATGGTTGAGAGTTTACTTTCAATTAAGCGCGCTGGCGCAGATATTATAATTACATATTTTGCAAAGAATTATGCAAAGTTAAAACTGGTTTGAAAATAATATGAAAGATACACTTCATTATCCGCCAGCCTGGAATCTAAATGGAGAAGGATTTATTATTCCTTTTCTTGCAAACAAAGAATTACTTTTAAAAGAAGGATTCATTGACGAGAAAGACAAGTTATCTTACCTCGGTGGCCTTGGTGCTATCATGCTTGTTAATTATGAAAGTTCAGATGTAGGTCCCTACTTTGAATTGTTATTTATTCCAGGTGATTTTAAGCATACTATTTCTACTAACGGTTTTAATAAAATAAGACATTTCAAAAAAATTACAAAAATCTTTGTTTCCAGTCAAATCTCTATTCAAGAAGGTAGACTGAATTGGGCAATTCCAAAAGAATTTGCAAACTTTTCCTGGGTGAAAAATAAAAACAAAACGTCAGTAAATATAGCTACTGCAAATGGAGATATATTTTTTAAGGGAGATTTTACAAAAAGGTTTTTCCCTTTTCCAGTTACCACAAAACTATATCCAATATCTCTTCTTCAAAAGTCAGAGTCGGGAAATCTCCTAAATACTGAATTTTCAGGAAATGGGTATGGTAAATTTTCAACTATGGAAAATATTCAAATTAATAAAGAGATTTTTCCAAATCTATTTGACATTGCGAAGTTTTCGATTTGTCTAGGTGTTGAAAATTTTAAAATAGTATTTCCAATTCCCAAAATCTATACAGAATAGTGCTGAATAAATGGAAGAAAACACAGAACAAAAGAACTTATCAGATATGCTGATTTTATTAGTAGAAGATAATATTAGCAATCAAAAAGTAGCAAGTCGATACATGGAGAAATGGGGTGCAAAAGTTGACCTTGCTGAAAATGGACTTATTTGCCTGGAAAAAATTGGGAGCAAAGAATACGATTTAATTCTTATGGACTTGCAAATGCCCGAGATGGATGGATATACTGCAGCAATAGAAATTAGAAAATTAAATAACCCAAAAATGAAATCGATTCCTATCATTGCACTTACTGCCTCGGCTTTTCTTGATACCAAAGCAAAAGTGTTAGAAGCTGGAATGACTGATTATATTTCAAAACCCTTTGTTCCTCAGGAGTTATACCAAATTCTGAAACAATATTACAAAAAAAAATAATTTTCCTCATGATTTTTTAAAAAATTAAAATAGAAAAATTGTTTCCTTTTCCAGTTGGATTATTAAGATTCAAAGAATATAAAATGACCTATTTTGTTTTGACAGTATAGGCATTTTAAAAATAAGGTTATAGAAGGTTTCGCGGCGACATAGCTCAGCTGGTTAGAGCATCGGAATCATAATCCGCAGGTCCGGGGT
>Ga0075163_10000569_pt1 | contig 47549 bp, 40 predicted proteins | sample JI1023141ADNA_FD_71478 | JGI IMG/M metagenome (GOLD analysis project Ga0075163, IMG submission 71478) | Wastewater effluent complex algal communities from Wisconsin, to seasonally profile nutrient transformation and Carbon sequestration -... | ecosystem: Engineered > WWTP > Effluent > Algae...
CTGCCCATCCCGGTCTTGGACGGCGGGCACCTGCTGTATTACCTTATAGAGTTGGTCAAGGGCAGTCCGCTGAGTGAGCGGGCCATGGCCACCGGGCAATACGTGGGCCTGGCCATGCTGGCCAGCCTGATGGGTCTGGCGTTCTACAACGACATCCTCCGCCTGGTGACTTGATGGCCCTTATTTCCCGGTTTCTACCCGGTTTTGCCTTGGACTTTACGCCGGCTCCCCTTCGGCACCCCCCTGTGACTGAGCAGGAACGTGCTTTTGCACTTGCACCCACCCAATCGGATGTAACGATGACGCAACTCCCCACCCGCCGCCTGCTCGCCCTCGCCCTGGCCTCGGCCATCGCCCTGCCGGCGTGGGCGCAGACGACGGAACCCTACCTCGCCACGCCTGCCAGCATGGCGAACTTCACGGCCAGCGACATCCGCATCGACGGCCTGCAGCGCATTTCCGCAGGCACGGTGTTGACCTACCTGCCGATCGAACGCGGTGACGTGGTCGACGCCAGCAAGGTCAGCGAATCCATCCGTGCCCTGTACAAGACGGGCTTCTTCGAAGACGTGAACCTCGACCGCCAAGGCAACATCCTAGTGATCACGCTGAAGGAACGGCCGGCCATCAACAAGCTGACCTTGACTGGCAACAAGGACATCAAGACCGAAGACCTGATGAAGGGCCTGCAGGACATCGGCCTGACCGAAGGCGAAACCTTCGATCGCCTGGCGCTGGACCGCGTGACCCAGGAATTGACCCGCCAGTACAACAACCGCGGCAAGTACAACGTCGAGATCAACCCGACCGTTTCCCCGCTCGACCGCAACCGCGTCGACGTCACCATCACCGTGAAGGAAGGCAAGGCCGCCAAGATCCGCCACGTCAACCTGGTCGGCACCGAAACCTTCGAGAACAAGGACATCCTGGAGAACTGGGAGTCCAAGGAGAGCAACTGGCTGTCGTGGTACCGCCGCGACGACCAGTACTCCAAGGAAAAGCTGTCCGGCGACATGGAGAAGTTGAACTCCTATTACCTGGATCGCGGCTACGTCGACTTCAGCCTGGATTCCACCCAGGTCTCCATCAGCCCCGACAAGCGCGACATGTTCATCACCGCCGGCCTCAGCGAGGGCGTGCAGTACAAGTTCTCCACCATCAAGATCACCGGCGACACCATATTGCCGGTGGAGGACCTTGAGAAATTCGTGCTGTTCAAGGAAGGACAGGTGTTCTCGCGCGCCCTGCTCGAATACACCTCCGACGCCATCACCTCCACCCTTGGCAACATCGGCTACGCTTTCGCCCAGGTGAACCCGATCCCGACCGTGGACCGTGAAAACCAGACCGTGGCCATCAACCTGCAGGTCGTACCCGGCCCGCGCGTCAACGTGCGCCGCATCGTGTTCAAGGGCAACACCCGTTCGGCCGACGAAGTACTGCGCCGCGAAATGCGCCAGTTCGAGGAGTCCTGGTATTCGCAGGCCGCGATCGACCGTTCCAAGATCCGCCTGCAGCGCCTCGGCTACTTCGAGAGCGTCGATGTGGAAACACCGGCCGTGCCCGGCACCAACGACCAGGTCGACGTGGTGTTCAACGTCAAGGAAACCACGTCCGGCAGCTTCGTGTTCGGCCTAGGCTACTCGCAGCTGTCCGGCTTGACCACCTCGATCCAGCTGTCGCAGAACAACTTCCTGGGTGGCGGCAACCGCGTATCGATCGAAGCACAGCGCAGCGACTACCTGCAGCGCTACTCGTTCTCGTTCGTCAACCCGTTCTTCACCGACGAAGGCATGTCGCTGGGCTACAACCTGTGGTGGCGCGAGTTCGATTACTCGAGCTTCAACACCGCCCAGTACTCCACCACCAGCGCGGCCGCGCAGGGCGTGCTGGGCCTGCCCATCACCGAGAACGACACCGTCTCCCTGCTGTTCGGCATCGATACCAACGAAATCCTGACCTTCGCCGGATCGACGCCGCAATCGATCATCGACTACGTTGACGCGGTCGGCCAACGCACCTTCCACGCCTGGCGTACTGAATTGGGCTGGGCGCGCGACACGCGCAACGACTTCTTCATGCCGACCCGCGGCACCTTCCAGCGCGTGTCCGCGGAAATCACCCTGCCCGGCTCCACCGTCGAGTACTACAAGGTCAACTACGAGTTCTCCAAGTACTGGCCGATCAGTCCGTACCTGGTACTGAACACGCGTGCCGAAATCGGCTATGGCGACAGTTACGGCAGTGACATCGTGCGCACCATATGCACAGTCAATCCGACGCCGCCGCTTATTCCCACTGGTTCGAGTGGCACGGCGTCCGCTACAAACAGCATCTGTGCTGACGGGGGAGGCTTCGTCAGCGACACGCTCGTCGCCACCGGCCTTCCGTTCTTCGAGAACTTCTACGCAGGCGGCGTGCGCTCGGTGCGTGGCTTCCGCGACAATACGCTGGGCCCGCGCTCGGAATCATTGAGCGGCTACACCGGGCAGCCCCTGGGTGGCGCGGTGAAGACCACCGGCTCACTGGAAATGTATTTCCCGAAACTATTCGACTCCAAGGCCGCGCGCATCTCCGCGTTCGTGGACGTTGGCAACGTGTTCGCCGCGCCCTCGGATTTCGATGCCGGCGAGTTACGCGGATCGGCCGGCGTCGCCCTGTTGTGGCGCGCACCGGTAGGCCCGATCTCCATCAGCTACGCCTACCCGCTGCGCAAGGAGGACGATGACGAGATCGAGCGCCTGCAGTTCACCTTCGGTGGCGCGTTCTGACCACGGCCACGGGGTAGCACCAGCACCAGCGAAAGGCCCGGCCATGTCCGGGCCTTTCTTTTACCCGGCGACGGACAAGACGTTAAACTGTGCCCCAGTGAACACTTCCCCCAACCCCAGGAAAGTCACCGCCAACGAACTCGCCGAGCGCTTCGGCCTGTCCGTGCAGGGCGATGGCAGCGTGGGCGTGCATGGGGTTGCAACCCTGGCCGGTGCTGGAGCAGGGCAACTCGCCTTCCTGGCCAATTCGCGTTACCGCAGCCAGCTTGCGGGCAGCGGCGCCTCCATCGTCGTGCTGCGCGAGGAAGACGCCGCCTCCGCGCCCGGGACGGCGCTGGTGGCCAAGGACCCGTACACCGCATTTGCCAAGATCGCCGCCTTGTTCGATACGCAGCCCGCGCGTGATGCCGGCATCCATCCCAGCGCGGTGATCGATGCCAGCGCGTCGGTTGCAGCTTCCGCGCATATCGGGCCGTTCGTGGTGATCGGCGCCAACAGCCGGATCGGCGAGGGTTGCGTGATCGGCCCGGGTTGCGTGATCGGCGAAGATTGCGAAATCGGCGCGGGCAGCGAACTGGTCGCGCGCGTGACCCTGGTGATGCGCGTGCGCCTGGGGCAGCGCGTACGCATCCACGCCGGTGCCGTGTTGGGCACGGATGGGTTTGGCCTGGCCATGGATGCCGGGCGCTGGATCAAGGTGCCGCAGCTCGGCGGCGTGGTGGTCGGTGACGACTGCGAGATCGGTGCCAATACCTGCATCGACCGCGGCGCGCTGGACGACACCGTGCTGGAAGAAGACGTACGCCTCGATAACCAGATCCAGATTGGCCACAACGTGCATATCGGTGCCCACACCGCCATGGCCGGCTGCAGCGCGGCCGCGGGCAGCGCCAGGATTGGTCGCTACTGCCTGATCGGCGGCGGCGCCGGCGTGCTCGGCCACCTCGAGGTCTGCGACAAGGTGATGGTCACCGCCATGTCGCTGGTCACCCATTCCATACGCGAGCCGGGCGAATATTCATCCGGCACGCCGTTGACCGACAACCGCACGTGGCGCAAGAACGCCGCGCGCTTCAAGCAGCTGGATGCACTGGCGCGTCGCGTGCCCGGCATTCGCAAGGAGGAAGAATGAGCGAACCCGTGAAGTTGCCGATCCACGTGACCGATATCCAGAAGTTGCTGCCGCACCGCTACCCGTTCCTGCTGGTGGACCGCGTGGTGGAACTCGAAGCGCACAAGAGCATCGTGGCGCTGAAGAACGTCAGCATCAACGAGCCGTTCTTCCAGGGCCACTTCGAAGGACACCCGGTCATGCCCGGCGTACTGGTGATCGAGGCGCTGGCACAGGCCGGCGGCTTGCTGACCCAGCTCTCGCGCGGCACCGTCGCCGCCGACAAGCTGTTCTACCTGGTCAAGATAGACAACGCGCGTTTCTCGCGCATGGTGGTGCCGGGCGACGTGCTGGAACTGCACGTGCAGATCAAGCGCATCATCCGCACCATGACCTTCTACACCTGCGTGGCGCGGGTGGGTGGCGAAGAAGTCGCCTCCGCCGACGTGCTCTGCGCCGAGACCGACAAGGAATAAGCGCATGGCCGACACGCCTGCCCTGCACCCGACTGCGTCCATCCACCCGGCCGCCAGGTTGGGTACGAACGTGCGTGTCGGCGCGTTCACCGTGATCGATGCCGACGTGGAGATCGGCGACGGTTGCGTGATCGGCCCGCATTGCAGCATCACCGGCGGCACGCGCATGGGCAATGACAACCACGTCGTCGGCCATGCCGCGATTGGCGGCGACCCGCAGGACAAGAAATTCAAGGGCGAACGCAGCGAACTGGTGATCGGCCACCGCAACTTGATCCGCGAATTCACCACCCTCAACCGCGGCACCGGCGATGGCGGCGGCATCACCCGCATGGGCGACGACAACTGGCTGCTGGCGTACACGCATGTCGCGCATGACTGCGTCGTCGGCAACCACTGCGTGTTCTCCAACAACACCACGCTGGCCGGCCATGTGCAGGTCGGCAACTGGGTGATCATCAGCGGCTTCGCCGGTGCACACCAGTTCTGCAGGATCGGCGACCACGCCTTCCTCGGCATGGGCGCGCTGATCAGCGGCGACGTCCCGCCCTACACCATGGTCGGCACCGATACGCAGGGCCGCGCACGCGGCATCAACAGCGAAGGCCTGAAGCGCCGCGGCTTCGACAGCGAACGCATCACCGCTATCAAGCGCGCCTACCGCACGCTGTACGTGGCCGGCCTGCCGCTGGTCGAAGCCAAGCAGCAACTGGCAGAGCAGGCCCAGGCCAGCGACGACGTGCGCGCCATGCTGGAATTCATCGAAAGCGGCGAACGGCCGTTGCTGCGGTGAACGCGGGTGAATAGCGGTAGCGAGGAACGAGGAACGAGGAACGGAGGCGAGCCGCCGCGTTCCACCCTCAATTCCGTCGCGATCACTCCGAAACGCATTGCGCTGGCAGCCGGGGAAGCCTCCGGCGATGGGCTCGGTGCCGGCTTGATCGATGAGTTGCGCAAACGCTTTCCGAATGCGGAATTCGTCGGCATCGGCGGCGACGCCATGCGCCACGCAGGTTGCGAAACCTGGCACCATGCCAGCGAACTTTCCGTGATGGGCCTGGCCGAAGTCCTGCGCCACCTGCCGCGCTTGCTGAAACTGCGGCGCGAATTCCGCGAACGCCTGCTCGCGTGGCAACCGGATGTATTCATCGGCATCGACGCACCGGACTTCAACCTGGGCGTCGAGCGCTGGTTGAAGCACCGCGGCATCCGCACCGTGCACTACGTCAGTCCATCGGTATGGGCATGGCGTCAGAAGCGTGCGGCAAAAATCGGCATGAGCGCAGACCGGGTGTTGTGCCTGTTCCCGATGGAGCCGGCGATCTACGCCAAACACGGCGTCGATGCGCGTTTCGTCGGCCACCCCATGGCGGACGCCCTACCCTTGGATCCCGATCGCGCTGCCGCACGCGCCGCGCTCGGCGTACCGATGGACGTGCCCGTGCTGGCGCTGCTGCCCGGCAGTCGGCTCGGGGAAGTCGGTCGCCTCGCCCAACCCTTCCTGGATGCAGCCCGCATCGTCGCGGAAGCCACGCCACGCCTGAAGGTGCTGATTCCCGCCGCCAACGACGAATGCAAGGCCGTGCTTGCACCATTGCTTGCGGCCACACCGTTCCCCAGCCCGCGTCCACGCCTGCTGGACGGCCAGGCCCGCGAGGCCATGATCGCGGCCGATGTGGTGCTGCTGGCCTCGGGCACCGCGACGCTGGAGGCCATGCTGGCCAAGCGCGCGATGGTCGTCGGTTACAGAATCGCGCCGCTGACCTATCGCATCGTCAAGACCTTCGGCATGTTGAAGGTGGAACGCTACGCCTTGCCGAACGTACTGGCCGGCGAAGACCTTGCGCCGGAGTTGATGCAGGACGACTGCACGGCCGGGAAACTTGCCGCTGCCGTGCTGGAATGGCTCGCGCATCCCGAACGCATCGCCGCGTTGCAGCCCAGATACCTGCAGTTGCACGAGGCATTGCGCCAGGATGCGTCCGCACGCGCGGCGGATGCGGTGGCGGAATTGCTGGTTTCGCAGGGTATAGCGAATGGAGAGTCGGGAATGGGAGCGAACGTTTGAACCGTCACCCGTCGGCGTTGCACGATTCCCTGTTCCCCATTCCCCGTTCCCCCTTGGTCGCAGGCGTCGATGAAGCCGGTCGCGGTCCGTTGGCTGGTCCGGTCTCGGTCGCTGCGGTCATCCTTGATCCGTCACGACCGATCGCAGGATTGGACGATTCGAAGAAGTTGAGCGAAGCACGCCGCGAAGCGCTGTATCCGCAAATCATCGCGCAGGCACTGGCGTGGCATATCGAATTCGTCAGCGCGGAAGAGATCGACACGCTGAATATCCTGCAGGCCACGCTGGAAGGCATGCGCCGCGCCGTCGGTGCGCTGCAACCCGCCGCCGAGTTCGCACGCATCGACGGCAACCGTATCCCAACCGACCTGCCCTGCCCGGCCGAAGCGCTCATCGGTGGCGATGCGCTGGACCCGGCCATCATGGCGGCCTCCATCCTTGCCAAGGTCGCACGCGACCGTGCGATGGTCGCACTGCACGAAGAATTCCCTGCCTACGGCTTCGACGTGCACAAGGGCTATCCCACGCCCTTTCATCTGGCGGCATTGGCAGCGCACGGTCCTTGCCCGCAGCACCGGCAGACCTTCGCCCCGGTGCGCAAGGCCACGCTGCTGCTCGCACGCGCCTGAGCCGCGACACCTGTCTTTGCAGGAAGGGCTTGAGCCTTTGTGGGAGGGGCTTCAGCCCCGACGCTCTCCGCGAAATGCCGTCGGGGCTGAAGCCCCTCCGACAAAGGCAGCCCCGGGCTGTCAAGCCTTGTTCGACCCACCCCCTGCCGCTACCCTGACCCCACATGTCATCACGCTTCATCCACCTGCACCTGCACACCGAATTCTCGCTCGCGGATTCGACCATCCGCGTGCCCGAGAAACCGGATGAAGCGCGGCCGGAGAAGGCCAAGCGGCCCAACCTGCTCAGCCGCGCGGTGGAGATGAAGCTGCCGGCGCTGGCCGTCACCGACCGCAACAACCTGTTCGCGCTGATCAAGTTCTACAAGGCCGCCGAATCGGTCGGCATCAAGCCGATTGCCGGTGCCGACCTCAGTATCGTAGACGGCAAGGAAAACCCATGGCAGCTGACCCTGCTATGCCGTGACCATATCGGCTACCTTTCGCTGTCGCGCCTGCTGACGCGCGCCTGGATGGAAGGCCACCACCTGGACGGCGTTGGCATCACCCCGCAGTGGCTGGCCGAAGATTGCGAAGGCCTGTTCGCCATCGCGGGACGCAACAGCTACGCAGGCCGTTTGGCCGCGGGCGGCCGCCACGAACTGGCCGAGCAACACCTCGCCGACCTGCAGCGCAGCTTCGGCGAAAACCTGCATCTGGAAATCACCCGCACGCAGCGCGATGGCGAGGACGCCTTCAACGCGTTTGCACTGCATGCCGCCGCGGCACGCGGATTGCCGGTGATCGCCAGCAACGACGTGCGCTTCCTCGATCGCGACGGCTACGACGCGCACGAGGCACGCGTATGCATTTCCACCGGGCGCGTGCTGGACGATCCCAAGCGCCCGCGTGAGTACAGCGCCGAGCAATACCTCAAATCACCGGACGAAATGGCGGCGCTGTTCGCCGACGTGCCGGATGCCATCGACAACACCTACGCGTTGGCGCAGCGCTGCAACCTGGAACTCACCCTGGGCCAGTACGCACTGCCTGCGTATCCCGTGCCCGCCGATGAAACCCTGGACAGCTGGATCCGCAGCGAGTCACACGCTGGTTTAGTGCAACGCCTGGAAAAATGCCCGCTGGCGCCCGGCCACACGCGCGAGGATTACGTGGCGCGGCTGGACTTCGAGTTGGACACCATTTCCAAGATGGGCTTCCCCGGCTACTTCCTGATCGTGGCCGACTTCATCCAGTGGGGAAAGAACCAGGGCATTCCGATCGGCCCGGGCCGCGGTTCCGGTGCGGGTTCGCTGGTGGCGTGGGCACTGCAGATCACCGACCTGGACCCGCTGCCGTATGGCCTGCTGTTCGAGCGCTTCCTCAATCCCGAACGCGTGTCGATGCCCGACTTCGACATCGACTTCTGCATGGATCGTCGCGACGAAGTGATCGACTACGTCGCCCGCAAATACGGCCGCGACCGCGTCAGCCAGATCATCACCTACGGCACCATGGCCGCGAAGGCGGTGGTGCGCGACACCGGCCGCGTGCTCGGCTTCCCGTATGGCCTGGTCGACGGCGTGGCCAAGCTGATCCCGTTGACGCTGGGTGTCACCCTGAAGGATGCGATGGGTGAAGGCGACAAGAGCATGCTGTCGCAGGAACTGATCGACCGCTACAACGACGAGGACGACGTCCGCGACTTGATCGACCTGGCGCGCGAACTCGAAGACCTGACCCGCAACGCCGGCAAGCACGCCGGCGGCGTGGTCATCGCACCGACGCCGCTCTCGGATTTCTGCCCGCTGTTCGCCGAACACGACGAAGGCGGACGCGGCAGGAATCCGGTGACGCAGTTCGACAAGGATGACGTGGAAGCGGTCGGCCTGGTCAAGTTCGACTTCCTGGGCCTGCGCACGCTGACCATCATCGATTGGGCGGTGAAGGCGGTGAACACACGTCGCGCTCAAAGTGGCCTGGAGCCGATCGATATTTCGACGATCCCGCTGGACGATGCCAGCGTGTACCGCGACGTGTTCGCCAACGGCAACACCGGCTCGGTGTTCCAGTTCGAATCCTCGGGCATGCGCCGCGCGCTGAAGGACGCCAAGCCCGACCGCTTCGAGGACCTGATCGCGCTGAACGCGCTGTACCGTCCTGGCCCGATGGACATGATTCCCTCCTTCGTCGAGCGCAAGCACGGGCGCGAGGAGTTCGCATACCCCGACCCGCGCACCAGGGCCATGCTGGAAGAGACCTACGGCATCATGGTCTACCAGGAGCAGGTCATGCAGATGGCGCAGATCGTCGGCGGCTATTCGCTGGGCGGCGCCGACCTGCTGCGCCGCGCGATGGGCAAGAAGGTGCCCGCCGAAATGGCCAAGCACCGCGAGATCTTCCGCGAGGGTGCGGCGAAGGACGGCGTGGGCCAGCGCAAGGCCGATGAAATCTTCGACCTGATGGAAAAGTTCGCCGGCTACGGCTTCAACAAGTCGCACGCCGCCGCCTATTCGCTGGTCGCCTACCAGACCGCATGGCTGAAGACGCATTACCCGTCCGAGTTCATGGCCGCCACGCTGTCGTCGGACATGGACAAGACCGACAAGGTGGTGGCGTTCCTGGATGAATGCCGCATGCTGAAACTGGACGTGCTGCCGCCCGAGGTGAATGCGTCCGAGTACATGTTCATCGCCAACGACGCGCGCACCGTGCGTTACGGACTGGGCGCCATCAAGGGCGTCGGTCGCGGCGCCTGCGAAGCGATTTCGGCGGAGCGCGCCAGCGGTGGCGCATTCGTGGACCTGCTTGATTTCTGCAAGCGCGTGGATTCGTCCAAGTTGAATCGCCGCGCGCTGGAGGCACTGGTCAATGCCGGTGCGTTGGACGCGCTGGGCAAGAACCGTGCGTCGCTGATGCTGCAGTTGCCGGAAGTGGTAAAGGCCACCGAGCAGCTTGCGAAGGAGCGCGATGCCGGGCAGGTGTCCCTGTTCGGCGGTGGCGATGCGGCACCTGCGCTGGAAGTACACCTGACCGAAGTGAACGAATGGCCACTGTCGCAAAAGCTTGCGGGCGAGCGCGACACCCTGGGTCATTACCTGAGTGGCCATCCGCTGGATGCGTACCGCGAGGACCTGCGTGCGCTGGTCGGCACCGACCTGGGCGAGCTGGACAAGTTGTGGAGTGGCGCGCCGCAAGCGGAGAAGAAAGGCTGGCGACCGGAAGTGGGCGTGGTCATCGCCGGGCAAGTGGTGGGGCTGCGCAAGAAGGGCGACAGCCAGATGTTCGTGCAACTGGAAGATGGACGCGGGCGCGTGGAATGCAGCGTGTTCGCCGAGGCTTACATGGAGCTGGCACCGCTGCTGACCCGCGACCGCGTGCTGATCGTGCAGGGTGGCCTGCGCGAGGACGAATTCAACGGTGGCTTCAGCCTGCGCGTGCGCAAGTGCTGGGACTACGCACAACTCTGCGCCAGCCACGCGCAACGCCTGTCGCTGCGCCTGGACATGCGCGAACCCGGCCTGTGGGATCGCATCGACGCGTTGCTGGCCAGGCATCGACCGGGTGCGACGCCGCTGCGCCTCGACTTGCTGCTGCGCAATGGCGAACGCAGCGTCGCCGGCGTGGTCGACTTGAACGGACCAAAGTCGGTGCGGGTCGACACGGAGCTGCTGGACGCCCTGCGTGCGCATCCGGGGGTCAGGACGGTGAAGGTGGCGATTTCGAGGCCTTGGGCGAACTGACTCCCTTCTCCCACCGGGAGAAGGTGCCCGAAGGGCGGATGAGGGCGCGGGCTCCCAGATCAACGGGCAACTCTGTATCGGATGGCTCATTCCCTCATCCGTCGCTTCGCGCCACCTTCTCCCGATGGGAGAAGGGAATCGCCCCCTACCCACCCGTACGGGCACGCCGCCCGGCTTCGGCTAAACTCCCCCGCTACTCCGTCCGCAGTCCACCCATGAACCCGAATTACCTGGATTTCGAACAGCCCATCGCCGACCTGGAAGCCAAGATCCAGGACCTGCGCAGCGCCAGCACCGGCCCGGCGGTCAACATCGATGCCGAAGTGCATGCGCTGCAGGACAAGTTGCGCGTGCGCACCGCGCAGATCTTCCGCGACCTCAGCCCGTGGCAGGTGTCGCAACTGGCCCGCCACCCGGCGCGGCCGTACACGCTGGATTACATCCGCGCGTTCTGCGATGAGTTCCAGGAACTGGCCGGCGACCGCGCCTTCGCCGACGATGCCGCCATCGTCGGTGGCCTGGGCCGCATCGACGGCCGCAGCGTGGTCATCATCGGCCACCAGAAAGGGCGGGACACCAAGAGCAAGATAGCGCGCAATTTCGGCATGCCGCGTCCCGAGGGTTATCGCAAGGCATTGCGCCTGATGAAGCTGGCGGAACGTTTCAAGCTGCCGCTGCTGACTTTCATCGATACGCCTGGCGCCTACCCAGGCGTAGGTGCGGAGGAGCGTGGCCAGTCCGAGGCCATCGCCCGCAATCTGTTGGAAATGGCCGAGCTGAAAGTGCCGATCATCTGCACGGTGATCGGCGAAGGCGGCTCCGGCGGCGCGCTGGCGATCGGCGTCGGCGACCGCACGCTGATGCTGGAGTACGGCACGTACTCGGTGATCTCGCCGGAAGGCTGCGCGTCGATCCTGTGGAAGGACGCCAAGAAAGCCAAGGATGCCGCCGAGCAGCTCGGCATCACCGCCAAGCGCCTGCAGGCCTTGGGTCTGGTGGACAAGGTGATACGCGAACCAATCGGCGGCGCGCACCGCAATCCCAAGCAGATGGCCACGCGCCTGAAAGCCGTGCTGATGAATGAGCTGGATGCATTGGAGCAGTTGCCGATGGACCACTTGTTGCAGCAGCGCTATGAACGGTTGCGTGGGTATGGGGCGTACGAAGCGGCTTGACCTGACGGCAAAGGAATTGCATGAGCCCACTCTTCCTCATTTCGATCATCTTGCAGATCGCGTGCTGCGTACATGTCGTACGCACCGGCCGTCCGATGTACTGGATCCTCATCCTGCTCTTGTTCTCCTTCATCGCCGTACTGATCTATTTCATCGCCGAGATAATCCCCGACCTGCGCAACGGGCCAGGAGCTCGCCGCGTGGTACGCAAGGTCAAGGAAACGATCGACCCGGAGCGCGAAAAACGCGATGCCAATCGTCAATTCGGATTATCCGACACGCAAGCCACCCGGCGACGCCTTGCCGATGAAAGCTTGCGCAGCGGTGATTTCCAGCAAGCTGCGGAATTATACAAAGGCGCCCTGAAAGGTCTTTACGAGACGGATCCGGAAATGATGATGGGGCTGGCCAAGGCGCAATTCGGCCTTGGCCAAGCACAACAGGCACGCATGACCTTGGACGCGCTGATCGCCGCCAATCCGGACTTTCGATCCAAAGATGGCCACCTGCTGTACTCCCGCACGGTCGAAGACAGCGGAGATATCGAGGCAGCCCTGCACGAATACGAGAACGTTGTGAAGGGTTTCCCCGGCGAGGAAGCGCGCTTGCGCTATGGCCTGTTGCTCATTCGTAGCGGTAACGCAAGCAAGGCAAAAGAAGTATTCAATGAAATCGTGGCCCGTTCCGCGGCTGCTCCCAATTATTACCAGCGCGAACAGCGTGATTGGATAGAAGCCGCCAAGCGCGAACTCGCATCACTCGACTGATCACACAATGGCAGGAGCGCCTCATTGGCTCAGGCTGCACGGAGGTAGCGTGCGCCATGTGCACGACAGCATGTTGACAGGTCGTTAGGTCGTTCGCATGGCGCACGCTACTGGCAAGAGACGCCAAGTTTTTTTAGATATGGCCATTGAGGGCCCCCATGGAAATGGGGTCGTCATTCCCGCGAAGGCGGAAGTGCTTTCAAACAGCGTAGCTGGTCAACCCAGCGCCTTTGGCTTTCAATAGCATGAGTCGCTGGATCCCCGCGTTCGCGGGGATGACGAACTGAAAGGACATGCCAGCGTGATGCGGCTTCATGACAGGCACCAGGTAGGAGCGCCCCATGGGCGCGAGCTCTAAGCGCAAGTGGCGTGCACCATGCGCACCACCGCATGTTGGTAGATCAAGGGATCGCGCGTATGGCGAACGCTGCCCAAGGCTCGCGCCCATGGGGCGCTCCTACCATGACCAGGCGTCCACGCCGGCCCCATCAATACGCCCGCCTACTGATCGCTGCATGCCATCGTCGCAACCGCTAGCATGTGCGCATGGCAGCGAATGACCCGACCACCGCCCTGCACCACGCCCTGACCTGTGCGGATCATGCACCGCTGCTGGTGGGCTTGAGTGGCGGGCTGGATTCCAGCATGTTGCTGCATGCACTGGCCCAGCACCCGGATACGCATGCGCGTGGACTGCGCGCCGTGCACGTACACCACGGCCTGCAGCCTGATGCGGATCAATGGGCCAGCCACTGCCAACGGTTCTGCGATTCGCTGTCGGTGCCCCTTGTCACCATCAAGGCAAACGTCGACCGCAGTGCAGGCGATGGCCTTGAAGCCGCCGCACGCAAAGCGCGCTACGCGGCTTTCGAAAGCGTGCTGGTGCCCGGCGAAGCCCTGGTCACCGCCCACCACCGCGACGACCAGGCGGAAACCTTCCTGCTGCGCGCCCTGCGCGGCTCCGGACCCGATGGACTGGCGGCGATGCGGCCATGGCGTCGCTTCGCCACTGGCGCGCACTGGCGGCCCTTGCTGTATATCCCGCGTGACGTCCTCCTCGCCTACGCGCAAGCACATGGACTGAGCTGGCTGGAAGACCCCAGCAACGCCGACACCCATCACGACCGCAACTTCCTGCGCGCGCGCATCATGCCGCTGCTGCGCGAACGCTGGCCGCATGCGGATGCCGCCTTCCTGCGCAGCGCACAGCTCAGTGCAGATGCGGTGGAATTGCTGGAGACGGAAGATGCGCAGGCATTGGCGATGTCCCGCACGGCCGACCCGCAGGCGCTGTCCGTGCCGGCATTGCAGGCAATGACCACTGCGCGCCGCGCGCGCGTGCTGCGTCGCTGGATCGACGAACTCGTCCTGCCGCCGCTGCCGCGCGAAGGCGTTGCACGCATCGAATCCGACCTGCTGCACGCGCGCATCGATGCCAGTGCAACCTTTGCATGGCGCGATGCCGTGATCCACCGCTGGCGCGACCTGTTGCATGCACAGCGACAGCGCACGCCCCTGGATATGGAGTGGCAGGCGCATTGGGATGGACGACAACCGCTCCAGCTTCCGAATGGCGACCGGCTTGCATTGGTCGGCGCCGAGGCGCTGCCCTCGCCTGCCGTGGTCTCGGCCCGGCGCGGCGGCGAGCGCATCACCCTGCCCGGCCGTACGCATTCGCATGCACTCAAGCATGTGCTGCAATCGCTGGGCATTCCACCCTGGGAACGGCCCCAGATGCCGCTGCTGGCCGAGTCCGCCACCGGCCCATTGATTGCTGTGGCCGACCTGGCGTACTCGGCCCCCTTCGACGCGTGGTTGCGCGAACGCGGCTCGTGCCTGCTGTGGTCGCGAGCCCCCTGAACCGGCACGCGTTGACCAATCTCCCCGGCGTCCTCACACTTGGCCCATGCCCCGTAAAACAGCCCCCGATGCCTCCCCCGTGGCCCATTTCGAACAGTCGCTGGACGAACTGGAACAACTGGTCGAAAAGATGGAACACGGCGAGATGAGCCTTGAAGACTCGCTGGCCGCCTACGAGCGTGGCGTCGGCCTGTACCGACGCTGCCAGACGGCGCTGGAACAGGCCGAGCTGCGTGTACGCCTGCTCAGCGACCCTGAGAACCCGGAATCGGCTGAACCCTTCGCACCGCTGCCCGATGGCAACTGAAGCCCCGTTCGTGCGCTGGGCGCAGCGCGTGGAAGCGTCGCTGGACCACGCGCTTCCTTCCGCCTCCCTGCCCCCGCAACGCCTGCATGCCGCCATGCGCCATGCGGTGCTCGGCGGTGGCAAGCGCATTCGCCCGCTGCTGGTCTATGCCACCGGCAGCCTGCTGGGTACGGACGAACGTTGGCTGGATGCACCCGCCACCGCGGTGGAACTGATCCACGCCTATTCGCTGGTGCATGACGACCTGCCCGCGATGGATGACGATGCACTGCGTCGAGGAAGGCCGACGGTGCATGTCGCCTTCGACGAAGCCACCGCGATCCTCGCCGGTGACGCCCTGCAATCGCTCGCCTTCGAGGTGCTGGCGGAAGCGCCGGTCGCGGCTGAACTGCGCGTCGCCTGGCTGCGTGCACTGGCCGGAGCCGCAGGTGCCGCCGGCATGTGCGGTGGCCAGTCACTGGACATCAATGCGACCGGCAAGCTGCAGACGCTGGCCGACCTTGAACACATGCATTCCTTGAAAACCGGTGCGCTGATCCGCGCCTCGGTGCGCATGGGCGCGCTTGGCGGCACCGTCGACGCCAGCACCCTGCAGTTGCTGGATACCTTTGCCGATGCGCTGGGCCTGGCCTTCCAGGTGCGCGACGACATCCTGGACGTGGAATCGAATTCCGCGCAACTGGGCAAGACCGCAGGCAAGGATGCAGCGCAGTCTAAGTCCACCTACCCGGCACTGCTGGGCATGGACGGTGCCAAGGCACGCCTGAAGCAACTCGACATACTGATGCACGACACCCTGGCCCCGTTCCGCGAACGCGCCATGGCCCTGTGGGCACTGGGCAAGCTGGCCGTGCACCGCACGCATTGATCTGCACCTGTAGGAGCGCCCCATGGGCGCGAGCTTTTGAAACGAATGTAGCGTGCGCCATGCGCACGACCTCGTAACCTATCCTCAGAGCGGACCTGCGCGTGGCGCACGCTAATTCGCGTTGGGAAAAGCTCGCGCCCATGGGGCGCTCCTACAGATGCATCTGTTGAAACAAAGAAGGCCCGGATTGACCGGGCCTTCCTGCATTGCATCATGGTGGCTTACTTGATCAGGCGCAGCGTGAACGGGTAGCGGTAGGCTTCGCCGTTGTTGGCCTTCATGGACGCCACGATGGTCAGCACCAGCCAGGCAATGCCGATGATGACGCCCAGGGGCAGGGTGATGAAGATGGCAATGCCGAGGGTGAACACGGTTGCCAGCACCAGCACGACGCTGATGATCAACAGGGTGATGTTGAAATTCAGCGCTTCCTTGGCCTGGTCACTGGCGAACGCCATGGTGTCCTTCTTGATCAACCAGATGATCAACGGACCAACGATGTTGCCAACGCCGCCGGTGAACAGGCCGCTCAGCGAGGACAGGTGCCCGAACAAACCCCATTGCCTTTCTTCAGCCGAGGGCGTGCCCGAAGGCGGTGGCGGCGCGGTGGTGATGTTCTCGAATTCACTCATGGTGTTTCCCCTGGCAGGTGTGGGCGGATGTGGATCGGAGCTTCCTCGGCGACACTACAGCCGGCTGGCACCCGCTGTCCATACCGAAGTCACTCACCGCCGGCGACGGTCGTCCCGCCGCGCCCCGAAGAACCCTATGCAGCCATTACCTTGAACGCGTCGCAACGCGCCCGGGCGGTGAACCACACGATTTACCCTTCGCCAGCAACGGTCATCCTGCCCACGAGAATGGAGCCGCAAGCGATGTGCGAACGTGGATCCACGTCGCTGCCCACGACCTCGATGTTCGCGAAGATGTCCTTGAGGTTGCCGGCGATGGTGATGCCGTCCACCGGATAGGCGATGACGCCGTTCTCGATCCAGAACCCACCCGCGCCACGCGAATAGTCGCCGGTCACCGGGTTGATGCCCTGCCCCATCAATTCCGTGACCAGCAGGCCACGCGGCAGGCCGCGCACCAGTTCCTCGAATCCGCCCGCATTCGCAGCGACGTTGAGGTTGTGCACGCCACCGGCATTGGCCGTGGTCTGCAAGCCCAGCTTGCGTGCCGAATAGCTGCCCAGCACGTAGCGTTGCAGCACGCCACCGCTCACCAGCGCCGATTCACGCGTGGCCACGCCTTCGCCATCGAACGCGGAGGAACGCAGGCCGCGGCGCAGCAGCGGTCGTTCGTCGATGGCGAACCAGTCCGGGAACACCTGCTTGCCGGCATGGTCCAGCAGGAAGCTGGCGCGTCGATACAGCGCTCCGCCGGAGACTGCGCCGAGCAGATGCCCGATCAGCGAACGCGCCACTTCCGATGCAAACAGCACCGGGTACTCACTGGTCGCCAGCGTGCGCGGCGTCATGCGCGCCAAGGTACGTTCGGCGGCGTGGCGACCGATGGCGACGGGTGCTTCCAGTTCGTCACGCGCCAACGCGGTGCTGTACCAGCCATCGCGCTGCATGTCGTCGCCCTGGCCTGCAATCAGAGCGCAGCCGATGGAGTGTTGGGTGCTACGGTCGCGCCCAAAGAAGCCATGCGAGTTGGCATACACGGACAGGCTCTCGCCGCTGCCTACCGAGGTGCCATCCGAATTGCTGATGCGCGTATCGAATTCACGGCCGGCCGCTTCGCAGGCCAACGCCAGGTCGACGGCATGGTCGGCATCCAGTGCCCACGGGTGCCAGGCGTCCAGGTCGGGGAAGTCGGTCGCCATCAGGTTGGCATCGGCCAGCCCGGCGGCAACGTCGTCCTCCGTATAGCGCGCGATGGCGCAGGCCTGCTGCACGGTGGCGTCCAGGCTGTCCTCGCGCAGGTCGGCGGTGCTGGCACTGCCCTTGCGCTGGCCGAAGTACACGGTGACGCCGATGCTGCGGTCGCGGGTGGATTCCACGGTTTCCACCGCGCCCATGCGCACATTGACGTTGAGCCCGCGCTCCTCATTGCAACTCACCTCGGCCTGGCTGGCGCCGAGGGCACGTGCGCGCTCCAGCAATCGCCCCGACAGGTCGGCCAATGCCTCCAGCCGCACCAGGCTGTCGTCGGCAGGAAAATCGGTGATTGCGTTCAATGGCTTATCCTGTGACAAAGTTCTGGAGGATCAAACATGCGTGGAAACGACCCGGAGACCGGCGAATTCCTGGGGCCCAGCCGCAGCGAACAACGGCGCGATGCGCTGGACATCCGCAGCCTGGGTGAAAAGCTGGTCGCGCTGGCCCCGGCGCACCTGGCCAAGCTGCCTATTCCCGAGGACCTGCTGGAACACATCCACGAAACCCAGCGCATCACCTCGCACATCGCGCACAAACGCCAGCTGCAGTTCCTGGCCAAGCAGATGCGCCGGGAAAGCGACGAGACCCTGGATGCGATCCGCGATGCGATGGAAGTGGGCGGCGATGCCAAGCGGCGCGAGACCGCGATCCTGCACACCCTGGAAACCTGGCGCACGCGCCTGCTGGAGGACGGTGATGCGGCCCTCGCCGACTTGCTGGACGAACACCCTACCGCCGATCGCCAGCACCTGCGCCAACTGGTCCGCAACGCGGGCGAAGAGCGCAAGAAGAACAAACCGCCGCATGCGTACCGCGAGCTGTTCCGCGAGTTGCGTGAACTGCTGGCGCAGACGGATGAGGGCGAGGAAGAAGAAGGCGACGACGAAACCTGAGTCCGTCATCCCAGCGAACGCTGGGATCCATTTTGATCTTCGCGAAGAGCGCAAAAGAAAAAGCAAAAGCAAAATGGACCCCAGCGTTCGCTGGGATGACGGACATGCTTGCCTCACGCCCGCGTCCCACCCACCGTCAACCCTTCGATCAGCAGTGACGGCTGGCCCACGCCCACCGGTACGCTCTGGCCGTCCTTGCCGCAGACGCCTACGCCTTCATCCAGCGCCATGTCGTGGCCGATCATCTTCACTTTCTGCATGGTTTCCGGGCCATTGCCGATCAGGGTCGCGCCCTTCACTGGCGCGGTGATCCGGCCGTCTTCGATCAGGTAGGCCTCGGTGGCGGAGAACACGTACTTGCCATTGGTGATGTCGACCTGGCCGCCGCCGAAATTCACCGCGTACAGGCCTTTCTTCACCGAACGGATCATGTCGGCCGGATCGTCCTGCCCGGCCAGCATGTAGGTGTTGGTCATGCGCGGCATGGTCAGGTGGGCGAAGGATTCGCGGCGGCCGTTGCCGGTGGGCGCCATGCCCATCAGGCGCGCGTTGAGCGTGTCCTGCATGTAACCGACCAGCACGCCGTCTTCGATCAGGGTGGTGCATGACGTGGGCGTGCCTTCGTCATCGATGTTCAACGAGCCGCGGCGACCGGGCAAGGTGCCGTCATCGACGATGGTCACGCCAGGCGAGGCCACGCGCTGGCCCATGCGCCCGGCGAACGTCGACGTACCTTTTCGATTGAAGTCACCTTCCAGGCCGTGGCCAACCGCCTCGTGCAGCAACACGCCCGGCCAGCCAGGGCCGAGTACGACCGGCATCACGCCCGCAGGCGCATCCACGGCCTCAAGGTTGACCAGGGCCTGGCGCAGGGCTTCGCGCGCGAACTGCTCCGGCTTGCCGTCGGCGAACAGTTCCGCATACGCGTAGCGCCCGCCGAAGCCGGCATAGCCGGATTCGCGGCGACCGTTCTGTTCCACGATCACTTGCACGTTCAAGCGCACCAGCGGACGCACGTCGGCTGCCAGCACGCCGTCACTGCGTGCGATCAACACCGTGTCCACGCCACCCGACAGGCTGACCGTGACCTGCTGCACGCGCGGATCGGCGGCACGCAGGAGTTTGTCGACCGCACGTAGCGCGGCGACCTTGGCATCGTTGTCGAGTGCATCGATGGGATCTTCGCTGGAATACAGCATGCGTCCCTCTCCGCGCACCAAGGCCTGCGGCGCATGCGCGTGACCGTCACGCGCAATGGCGCGCGCGGAACCGGCAGCGGCCAGCAGCGCCTGGCTGTTGATGTCGTCGGAATAGGCGAAGCCGGTTTTCTCGCCCGAGATGGCGCGCACGCCGACACCTTGCTCGATGGAATGCGCGCCGTCCTTGACGATGCCGTCTTCCACCGTCCAGCTCTCGCGCCGGGAGTGCTGGAAATAGAGGTCGCCAAAATCAATGCCGGGGCCGAGCAAACTGCCGAAGGCACGATCGAGTCCGTGCTGGTCAAGGCCGGCGGGGAGCAAGAGGCGGGTTTCAGCGAGGGCGAGCGAAGAGTTGGTCATGGGTTCCAGTTTGGGGCTGAATCAGTCAAAGGCAAGCGACTTCTCTTTCTGCCGGTGGGAGAAGGAAAAAACGACTCAAGGCGCACTCACTGCATCAGGCGCCTGCGCCGCTTCGACGCGCGACTGATCGCGGCTGATCACTTCCACCTTGGGATCTTTCCAGGGCCCCGTCACGCGATAGGTCTTGGCGCCGATTTCACCCAGCGGCTTCTTGAGCACCGCATTGGCTGCAGCGCCAATCGCTGCGCCCAACGGGCCGCCCGCCACCGCACCCACCACGGCCAGGACATTGCCGGATTTCGGCAGCACCTCGATGGTCTGGTCGAAGCGCTGCGCACGCAGGTCGGTGTTGCCGCGGATGTTGATCTGCGCGGCGGGGCCGTCGATCACCATGTCATCGCTGCGCGCCGTGCCCTTGCCGAAGCGTACGTTGCCATCGATGCGATTGAAGGCGAAGCCCTTGGAAAAGAAATCGCGGAAGTCGAACAACATGCGCCGCGGCAACTGGGTCAGGCTGAGCAGGCCAAGCACGCGACCGGCGCCCGGCTCCAGTTCCAGCAACTGGCCGTCGCGTGCGGCGACCTGCACGCTGCCTTCCATGCTGGCCAGCGAAAAATCCGCAGGACTGCCAGCCCAATGCGCATCGAACTGCACCTTGCCCTTGCCGCCGCCCACGCGCCCCTTGAAACCCAGCCCATCCAGCAATCCACCCAGGTCTTCGCTGTCGATGGCCGCGGCCACCTGCGTCTGCGCGCCAGCACCGTGCCCGGTCCAGTCGCCCTGGATATCGATCTTCTGCCCCGGCGAGCGCAATGCGAGTTGCTGCACGCGCATGCCATTGGGCAGCGGCTTGGTTCGCAGTTGTGCACTCCCCAGACGTGCATCACCAAACTGGAGGTCGCCAATGTCCAATGCCAGCGGCGGGATGGCGGCGGGATTGAACGGATCGCCCGCTTGCGTTGCATTGCCCGCCGCCTTGCCGGAGGGCGAAGCTGCGCGCCAATGCAATCGCGCCAGTTTCCCGGCGATCGCCGCACCCTCGGCGTTGGGCACCAGCAATGAACCCGCCAGCGCCGGTCCCTCCAGGGCCACCGCCAGCGCATTGCTGGTGGGCGAGACCTGCAGTCGCGTATCCGGGAACGCGGAACCGATCAGCAACAGGCGGTCGCTGGTGACATCGATGTGGCGCAAGGGCAGCGTGCCGCCGCCGCTTCCACTTTTCGCGAGGGTGATCCACTCGATGGCATCCAGCGTTGGCGTGCGTCCGGTGGCGATCAATCCGGACGCGGGAGGCGCTTCATTCACCGTGCTGGCGCCCAGCACCACGCGCACCCCGGTCTGCTTGCCATCACCGCGCGCGCGCAGTGCCAGCACGTTGCCGAACGCCACCTCGACCTGCCCGCTGCCCATGGGCATTGCAGTCTGCACGGTCGTGGCCAATGCGGTGGATGCAGGCTTGTCCAGCGGCGCGGGCAGGCTGAGCGTGGTGCCCACCAGATCCGAGCGCAGCTTGAGCTGGCTGGGAGTGGCCGCGGCATTGCCTTTCGGCAAGGCGACGCTGACGGTCCATTGCGAACGGCCCTGCACGTAGGGCTTGAGCCAGGCCATCTCCGGCGCGCGATCCAGCAACTCGGTGGCGGAAAGAATCGCCGCCAGCTCCGCTTCGAACGATTTGGAGGCATCACGCACGCCACCGCCCGCACGCAAGGACAGCACGCCGGGCTGGCCCTGCTGGCTAACCGCGAGTTTGTCCGCGGTGAAGCCGTTATCGTCGAAATCCGCCTTGCCAGTGACGCGCGTGAATGCAAGGTTCCAGCGTTTGTCCGCCAGCGTGGCCCCACGCAGGGCCACCGTACCGGTCATCTTTTTCGCCGCCGCTGCCTGGCCGTGCATCGGCAGGAACAGGTTGAACGTGGCATCCGCTGGACCGCTGGTGCTCAGGTTGGCCAGGGTATCGCCATATTTCTTCTGCAGCGGGCTCTGGCGCAGCAAGGCCAGCAGCTTGCCGGCATCGGATGCCGCGCGTGCATTGATGCTGAGTTCGGCACTGGAAAATGCAGGGATCGACGCCTTGAATTCATCCACCTGCACGCCGGCCAGTGCGCCTTTCCCGGCGATGGAGAAGCCGTTGCCGATGAAGGCGATATCGGCAGCCACGTGATCCATCGCCGGCCAGTCGGGCTGGAACTTGAACTGGCCATTGTCGATGCTGGCCAAGGCCTCGAAGCGGCCGTCGTTGTGCAGGAACGGCCAGTGGTCCAGGTCGCCCGATACGATGGCGCGACCGTCGCGCACCTTGCCACCCACCAGCGCAGCGTCCAGCCACTGCACGGCGGCCTTGGACATCTTGTGGTGGATCCAGAATCCCTTGGCCGCGGTGACCGGTGCTTCATCCACCTCGGCGGCAAGATCCATCCACGGACGGGTGCCGTCGCCCTGGAACCACAGTGCACCGCGCGCATGCGCGCCGAAATCCTTGCCGCGGATGCGTAGCGCGGACGTGCCGATGCGCCAGCCCTCGCCTTCACGCCAGCCTGCGAGCGCGCCATCCAGGGTCACGTCATGGGCAACACCAAAACCGCTCGGCCAGTCGAACTTCAATCGTGTGCCTGGATCCAGTTGCAGGACGAACCCTTCGCCATCACCGGCAAAACCACCCGCCATGCCGTCGACACCTGGAGAATGTCCTGCCGGCGCGAAGCGGATGCCCAGCAGCTTGCCCTGCGCACGCAACATGCCATCGCGACGGCCCGCCAGCGACACGTTCGACAAGTGCGCCCCGGGCTTGGCCTGCAACAGCCATTGCCGCAAGCCGGGCTGCAGGCGATTGCTCAGGCCGGCGACGGCAAGCAGGGGAGCCGCCTCTATCTGGTCCGCCAGCAGCGCATATTCGCGCCCACCCGCGATCACCAGGCCATCCAGCTTCTGCGGGCTGGTGGCATCACCTACGCGCAACAGCGGCGCATCGAAACGCCAGCCGTTGGCGGTGACGCGCCAACGCATGCGACCTTGCACCTGCTCGAATCCTGTACGCGGCGCGTCCACTTGCATCGCCAGTGGCGCACCACGCAGCTGCAACTGCTTCAGTTTGAGTTCGGACGTAAGCACCACCACGCGATTCCCGCGCAGTTCCGCCCACGCTTGCGCACGCCCCGTTCCCGCCTCCGCAATCACGCCTGCGAAATGCAACACGGAACTCCATGCTGCGAGGTCGACTTTGCCGGCATCCAGGTACCCGCGACCATCGCCGCTGCTGCGCTTGAAATCAAACGCCACGTTTACGGGTTCGCCGTCGGTGCGTGCCCAGGCACGCGCACCGGCACGCACGCGATCGTCATCCACCTGCAAGCGCAGGTCGATTTTCGGCAGTCGCAAATTCCAGCCAAGCGCCGGCGCAACTACCGCCAACTTTCCGTTGATGACCTGCAATTCGCCGAGGCCTTCAAGAACCTCAAGCGGATCGGTGCCCGCCCGCTGGCCCGGCAAACCCAGGACCGACCATTTCCCGTCCTCGGCACGCTGCAGGGTCAATGAGAGGCCACGCAGTCGCAGTTCGGTGAACGAGCGTCCCGGCAGCAGGCCGGCATACATCGACACCAGCACTTCGGCCTCGCCAATGCGTATGGCATTGGTACCTTCGCCCACGCGCAATCCATCCAGCCGCAACAGCGGACCGCGCCGCGTCCACTGCGTGTCCACGCTGTCGAATGCGACCGGCCGGCCGGCGCGTTCACTCAGCCACGCCGCGATCCGCTCCGGATGGCGTTCAGCCATCGGCAACACCTGGCTCGCCACGCCCAATACCAGCGCCATGCACACCAGCAGCACCGCCAGCGCGTACCACATGCCACGGCGCGCCAATCGCAGGCGGCGTTTGAGCGGGCTGGGCATCTAGATGGAGCCGTGAATGGAGAATGGAGAATGGAGAGTGGGGAAGGCACAAGCGCCCGCATGCGCGCCGCTAACTATTTCCCATTCCCTATTTCCCATTCGCGTCTCAGAGCAATACCACATCGAACTGCTCCTGCAGGTATTGCTCATCCGCCTGGAAACGGATCGACTTGCCAAGGAATTCTTCCAGTTCGGCGACCGCCGGTGATTCCTCGTCGGTGATGCGGGCCACTACTTTCGGCGATGCGATCACCAGCAGGCGCGCCGCCTCGAACTGGCGCACGGCGCGGGTGATTTCGCGGAATATTTCATAGGTCACGGTCTCGGCGGTCTTTACCGTGCCGCGCCCGCCGCATTCGTGGCAGGTTTCGGAGAGCTGCCGTTCAAGGCTTTCGATGGTGCGCTTGCGCGTCATCTCCACCAGGCCCAGCGGCGAGAATTCGTACACCGTGGTCTTGGCGTGGTCGCGAGACAGTGCTTTTTCCAGCGTGCGCAGCACTTGCCGCCGGTGCTCGGCGTCATCCATGTCGATGAAGTCGATGATGATGATGCCGCCCAGGTTGCGCAGGCGCAGCTGCCGCGCGACCGATTGCGCGGCCTCCAGGTTGGTGCGGTAGACGGTTTCCTCCAGGTTACGTTGACCGAGGAACGAACCGGTGTTGACGTCGATGGTCGTCATCGCCTCGGTCTGGTCGATGACCAGGTAGCCGCCGGATTTCAGCGGCACTTCCTTTTCAAGGGCGCGACCGATTTCATCTTCCACGCCATACAGGTCGAAGATGGGGCGTTCGCCCGCATAGTGTTCGATGCGCTCGGCCAGCACCGGCATGTACTTGGCGGCGAAGGCCTGCAGGCGATCGCAGGTTTCGCGCGAATCGACCTTCACTTTCTCCACGTCACGCCGCATCAGGTCGCGCACGGCGCGCAGCGGCAAGGTCAGGTCTTCGTAGATGCATGCGCCCACCGCGGATTCACGGCTGCGCTGCTCCACCAGCGCCCACACGCGGGCGAGGTAGGCGATGTCTTCGGCCAGCGCTTCCGGCGACTGGCCTTCGGCATTGGTGCGCACGATGTAGCCATGCCCGCCATGCGTGGCCGCCAGTTCGCCGACCAGGGACTTGAGGCGCTGGCGCTCGGCCTCGTCCTCGATGCGCGCGGACACGCCGATGACCTTCGATTGCGGCAACAGCACCATGTAGCGCGAGGGAATGCTGATTTGCGTGGTCAGGCGCGCGCCCTTGCTGCCAATGGGGTCCTTCACCACCTGCACCACGATGTCCTGGCCGTCGCGCAGCAGTTCGACGATGGGCGTCGATGCAGGCGCAGGCGTCGGAAGATCAAGGTCATCGCCGTTGCCCGCGGGCGCGGCACGCACCACGTCGCTGGCGTGCAGGAAGGCGGCGCGATCCAGGCCCACTTCCACGAAGGCCGCCTGCATGCCGGGCATGACCCGTTGCACCTTGCCCTTGTAGATGTTGCCGACCACACCACGCCGCCAGCCGCGTTCGATGTGCAGCTCCTGCAGCATGCCGTTCTCGACCACGGCGACGCGGGTTTCGCGCGGAGTGACGTTGACCAGGATTTCCTCGGACATCAGTGCACCCCGAACGACTTCAGCATCTGCGCCGTCTCGTGCAGCGGCAGGCCCATCACGCCGGAATAACTGCCGGACAAATGCTGCACGAAAGTTTCTGCGCGGCCCTGGATGGCATACGCGCCGGCCTTGCCCTTCCACTCATCCGTGGCCAGGTAGGCGGCGATGGCATCTTCTCCAAGCGCCATGAAGGTCACCTCCGTCACCGACACTACCTGTGCCTCGCGCGCCGCGCTGACCAGCGACACGGCGGAGACGGTACGGTGGGTGCGCCCGGACAGGCGTCGGAGCATAGCGGCGGCATCGGCGGCATCGCGCGGTTTGCCGAACACTTCGTCGTCCAGGATGACTTCGGTGTCGGCCCCCAGGACCACCGCACCCGGCACGGACATGACCTGCAGCAGGCCGGCGCCGGCTTTTTCCCGGGCCACCCGGCGCACGTAGTCCTCGGCGGGTTCGTTGGGTTGGCGGTGTTCGGGGATGTCGAGTTCCAGCACGCCAAACTGCAACCCCAGGCGGGCCAGCAGTTCGGCCCGACGGGGCGATTGGGATGCGAGATGCAACATGCACACAGAATACCCGTTGCTTGCTGACTGAATGGCCGCAAACGCTGGCCAGTGTGATCGCGACCCCGGAATGGCTCACAACGCGTTCATGCTTATCCGAACACCCTGACCCACGTTGCCGCAGCGCAGGTGCGGCAGGCCCAACACACTCAAGGAGAACCCGATGCACCACCACCCGTTCCGCCCGCTGCTGCTTGCCCTGTCCCTTGCCCTAGGAGCCACCGCCATGACCGCCCACGCCCAGACTGTCGCCGGCCCTGCGATCACCGCCGACGGCACCCTGCTGTCCGTGTCCGCCCAGGCCCAGGCCAGCCGCGTGCCTGACGTCGCCACCATTTCCACCGGCGTGGTGACCCAGGCCGTGGATGGCAATACCGCCATGCGCCAGAACGCCGAGCAGATGGCCAAGGTGATGGCGGCGATCAAGGCGGCGGGCATTGCCGACAAGGACATCCAGACCAGCGGCATCAACCTGAGCCCCCAGTACCGCTACGTGGAAAACGAGGCGCCCAAGATCACCGGGTTCCAAGCCAGCAACACGGTCAACCTGAAGGTGCGTGACATCGCCAAGCTGGGCAAGGTGCTGGATGCATTGGCCGCGAACGGCAGCAACCAGATCAACGGCCCGACTTTCGAAATCGACCAGCCGGAACCGGTCTACGACGAAGCCCGCCTGGCCGCGCTGGCCAAGGCCAAGGCCCGCGCCGAAACCTACGCGAAGGCACTGGGTTTGCGCGTGCGCCGCATCGTCAGCATTTCCGAAGGCGGTGGCGGCGGCTTCCAGCCGATGCCGATGATGGCAATGCGGGCGAAGTCGGCGGAGATGGATACGCAGGTCTCGCCCGGCGAAACCACGCTGTCGGTCAACCTGGACGTGGTGTTCGAACTGGGCCACTGAGTCCGGATGAAACGATGGAATGACGGCGCCGCAAGGCGCCGTTTTCATATGTGCTTCGGTGGCTATTGCAAGCCGCAGCGGGCCGGCGCATCCTCAAGCCGCGACGTGGTCGCTGGCTAACCCCGCTTCCCGTCCACAGGCGTTGTTCCTCTCGCATACCCGATATGGAGGTGGATCATGGTTCGTACCCTGCCGTCGCATTCCGAAACCCGTCCCGAACTGCCGCGCATCCTGGCCATCGCGGCTGCGATTGCGGTGCATGCGTTTGCGCTCCTGTTGTTGCTCGTCCCCTTGGCGACCTCACGCATCGACAATTCAGTCCCCGAACAGAAGCCGGTCATCCAATGGATCGTCCCTGAAATCCCGCCACCGCCCCTACCCCCGGAAACAGTGCCGGTGGTGAGGCAACAGACACCCAAGCCACAGACCCAACCCCGCGTGGCGCAACCCACCCAGACAACCGTGACCCAGCAAGTGATCGTGGATGGCGGCACACTGGCGACGGACCCCGTGGTCGACAGCACAACGTCCATTCCTGACATCGGGCCGGGCAACAGCACTCCGCTCTCCGGTGTGCAGTTGGAATATGCCTTCGCACCCGCGCCGCGTTACCCGGTCGATGCCGCCCGCATCGGTGCCGAGGGCACGGTGCTGCTTAAGATACTGGTCGGCACGGATGGCACACCACTGGAAGTCGTGGTGCAGAAAGGTAGCGGCAATCGCTCACTGGACCGTGCCGCACGTGAGCATGTGCTGGCCCAGTGGCGCTTCAAGCCCGCTATGCGCAACGGCCAAGCGGTGCAGGCATATGGCTTGGTGCCTGTCGTATTTTCCATGCAGTGAATGCAACGGGATCTCCTTCCTGCAAGGGAAGGAGATCCACCACCATCAGGCGCGATGGTAAGGATGGTTGGCCAGCATGGCCGCGGCGCGATAGACCTGTTCGGCAACCAGCAGCCGCGCAAGCATGTGTGGCAGGGTCAACGGCCCGAGCGACCACGTTTCGTTGGCACTCGCCAAGACGTCGGGTGCATGCCCTTCCGGTCCGCCAATCAGGAATGCCAGGTCGCGTCCCTGCCCGCGCCAATACTCCAGGCGTTGCGCGAGCTGTTCGGACGAGTAGGCCTTGCCGGTGACTTCGAGCGCAATGACGTGCGCATTCTTGGGAAGCGCAGCGAGCACACGCCTGCCTTCGTCTTCGATGGCGCGCTGTGCATCACGACCCTTGCCGCGCAGGCCGGGTTCGATTTCAACCAGCTCGAATGGCAGCCAGTGCGACAGGCGCTTCTGGTATTCGGCGAACCCCTGCGCGACCCAGGCGGGCGCGCGTTCGCCGGTGGCGATCAGCCGGGCTTTCATCGGCTGGCAGACGCAGCGGGATTACAGTCGTTCTTCATCCGCGGTTTCGGACTCATCCGGCGGCTGGTCGCCGACGGTCCACAGGCGCTCGAGCGCGTAGAACTCGCGCACGCGCGGCAACATGACGTGCACGATCACGTCGCCCAGGTCCACCAGCACCCACTCGGCTTCACGCTCGCCTTCCACGCCCAACGGCATCACGTCCAGCTTCTTGGCGAACTTCACCACCTCGTCGGCGCTTGACTTGACGTGGCGCGTGGAAGTGCCCGAGGCGATCACCATGTAATCAGCGACGCTGGACTTGCCGCGCACGTCGATTTCAACGACATCCTTGGCTTTCAGTTCCGCGAGTGCCGCATGCACGGTGGCAAGCAGGGCCGGCACGGACGGCGGCGGGTTGGGCAGGCGGGTCTTGATGACGTGGGCTTGGCTGGACAAGGGTTTACCAACTCGTGGGAATGCGGCGAATTATAACGGACTGTGCTCGCCACCCGCCGCGGAGTAAAGCCCTTCGGCAAGGATGAACGCGGCCACCGGCGGCGGCACCAGTGCCTGCCAGTCACCCCGCGCTGCGATGCGCCGGCGTACTTCGCTGGCGGATTCCGGGTGCAGCGGCTCGTCCAGCAGGAATACCTTCCCGGCCGGAACCTGGCCGAGCTCGCCAGTATGGTTAGCCCAGCGACCTTCGACTTCCGCGGCCAGTTCGTACGGCAAGTCGGCGTCCAGGGGACTGCCTGGGCGCCGTGCGACCACGAAATGGGCATGCTGGAAAAGCTCCCGCCAATCCCGCCAGGTCGGCAGCCCGATGAAGCTGTCCGCACCGATCAGCAAGGCCAACGGCTGCGCCGGGCCGAGTTCCGCACGCAAATCACGCAGGGTATCGATGGTGTAGGAACGTCCCTGCCGCTCCAGTTCCCGCCGATCCACCAGCAACCCGTGGATGCCGGTGACGGCGAGGTCGAGCATGTGCGCGCGTTGCCCGGCATCCGCGCCCGGGGGCGCCCGGTGCGGTGGATCCGCGGCGGGCATCAGTCGTACCGCGGTCTGCAATGCATCGCGTGCCGCGCATGCAATGGTCACGTGCCCGTTGTGGACGGGATCGAAGGTGCCGCCGTAGAAGAGATGTAGCCGGGAATGGGGAATGGGCAATGGGGAATCGTCTTGGCCCGCCGATTGGGACGAGGGTCCCGCATTTTTACTGCTCAGCATTCCCCGCTCTCCATTCACTCCACCGTCAAGCCACCAGCAAACGTACTGCCTTGGCTTCCGCGATGGCCAGCAGCAACCGCTCCATGGACACCCAGGCATCGCCATCACCGCGACCCTTGGCGATGCGATCGATGCGCGAAGCCTCGGCGACGAAACGATCCCAGCGTGCGGGGTTGGCATGGCGTTGCAGCGCGCGCTTGAAGGGGGCCTGGCGGGTTTCCCAGATCCCCTGCGCCTTCATTTCCGCACCCAGGTTTCCGCCGCGGGCTTGCACGCGAGCGAGCGCAGCGGTGCGCAGGATTTCCTTTACCACCATCGGCATCAGCCCGGCCACCACGTCCCCTTCCGCACGCAGCCCGGCCAGGACGCGCGAGACCTGCGCGCCCTGCCCGCCCAGCATGGCATCGGTCAGGCGGAACACGTCGTAGCGCGCGGCATCGGCCACGAAGGACTGCATTTTTTCCGCAGTGATGGAATCGCCGTCGGCCAGCAGCACCAGCTTGTCGATTTCCTGTGCGGCGGCGAGCAGGTTGCCTTCCACGCGCTCGACCAGGATCTGCACCGCGCCGCTGTCGGCACGCAGGCCCTTGGCACGCAGGCGACTTTCGACCCAATTAGCCAGCTCATGCGGCTTGATTGCCCAGGCTACGGCGATGACGCCAATGCGTGAAATCGCATCCGTCCATTTGCCCTGGTGCGCCTTGCTCCAGTCGCCTGAGGTGATCAGCAGGATCACGTCAGGCGGCGGATTCGCACAGAACTTGCTGATGACTTCTGCCCCGTCCTTGCCGGGCTTGCCGGTAGGCAGGCGCACTTCGACCACGCGTTGGGCGCTGAACAGGCTCGGTGCATTGAAGCTTGCTTCCAGCGTGTCCCAGTCGAAGTCACGGCCTTCGGCATCGAATATTTCACGTTCGCTTATACCTTGCGCACGTGCGTGCGTGCGCACCGCATCGGCAGCTTCCAGCACACGCAAGGTCTCCGGACCGGCGATCAGGTAGGCCGGGTGCAGCGTGCCGTCAACAGGCAGCGCGACCAGCCGTTCCGGGGTCATTTCCATCAGGGTGTTGGCGTGGTGCCCTGTGCGCCACCGCTGATCACGCCATCGACGCGGCGCAGGATGGAGGCGGCCATTTCACGACGCAGCTCATTGGCCAGGATTTCGCGTTCGGTGGAGGTGCCGGTGGCGTTTTCGGGCGGCGACACGTAATCGCGCGACAACTCGACCACCTGTTGCGGAACCAGGTCGGTACCGTCTGCGCGCTTGAATACGAATACCGCGGCGTAGCGCAGGCTGAATTCCTGTGCGCGACCCCGGTCGTCGATGGCGATGGGCAGGTCACCCCAGCGTTCGGACAGGATCTGCAACGTGGCGACGTCGGTCTGGCCTTCAGCGGCGGCGATGGCGCCGGAATTCCTGAGGCCGATGGCCACCGCGTCCGCCAATGGACTGTACTGGGTGGTGGAGGTCACCAGCACCGGTCCCAGATCGTCCGGCAGTGCGATCTTGTTGCGCAGGTGGAATCCGCAGGCGGACAGGACCAGGACCAGGAATGGAACCGCCAACAGGCGCGACGCAGGGAAAGAGTTCATGGACGAAGTCTGGACGAGCCCGGCAGGGGCGGCAAGTGCGAACCCGGATGGCAGGTGAACATGGCGGGCCGCTGCTCCCGCGACAGCGCTCCCGGAATCCTCATGCCGCGACGATATTGACGATCTTGCCGGGCACGATGATGACCTTGCGGACCTCCAGCCCATGCATGAACTTGGCGGTGTTGGGCTCCGCCCTGGCCAATGCCTCGATCTGGTCACGCGGCATGTCGGCGGCGACGTCGATGGTGCCGCGCAGCTTGCCGTTGACCTGTATCGCCAGCGTGACCTGGTCGCGCACCAGTGCCGACAGGTCGGCCTGCGGGAACGGCAGGTCCTCCAGCAGCGTTTCGGCGTGGCCCAGCAACTGCCACAGGGCGTGGCTGCTGTGCGGCGTGATGGGATTGAGCAGCAACACGGCGGCTTCCAGGGCCTCCTGGCGAATCGCACGATCGTTGTCGCTGGGCCCTGGGCCTGCCGAAGGATCGAACTTGCCCAGCGCATTCGACAGCTCCATCACCGCCGCGATGGCCGTATTGAAGCTGTGGCGCTTGCCGTAATCGCCCGCTACCTTGTCGATGGTTTCATGGGTCTTGCGCCGCAACGCCTTCTGTTCTGTCGACAGGGAGGCCAGGTCCAGCGTGCCCGCACTGCCGGAAGCCGTATGCTTCTGCACTTGCACCCACAGGCGGCGCAGGAAACGCGCCATGCCTTCCACGCCCGCTTCGTTCCATTCCAGCGACTGTTCCGGCGGCGCGGCGAACATGGAGAACAGGCGCACCGTATCCGCGCCGTACTTGTCCACCATGGCCTGTGGATCGACGCCGTTGTTCTTCGACTTCGACATCTTCTCGCTGCCACCGATCTGCACCGGCTGGCCATCCGCGACCAGGATCGCCCCGGTTACGCGCGCGCGCTCGTCACGCTGCACTTCCACGTCGGCGGGATTGATCCATTCCTTGTTGCCATTCGCCGATTCACGGTAGTACGTGTCCGCGATGACCATGCCCTGGCACAGCAGGTTGGTTGCAGGCTCGTCGCTGTCCACCAGTCGCGCGTCGCGCAAAAGCTTGTGGTAGAAACGGAAATACATCAGGTGCAGGATCGCGTGCTCGATGCCGCCGATGTACTGGTCCACGGGCAACCAGTAGTTACCGCGCTTGTCTACCATGTCCTTCGCGCCCGGCGAGGTGTAGCGCGCGTAGTACCAGCTCGATTCCATGAAGGTATCGAAGGTGTCGGTTTCGCGTTCGGCCGCTGCGCCGCACTGCGGACAGGTGGTCTTGCGCCATTCGGGGTTGGACTTGATCGGCGACTTCACGCCATCCAGGGTCACGTTCTCCGGCAATACCACCGGCAGTTGCGATTCCGGCACCGGCACCGCGCCGCACGCGTCGCAATAGATCACCGGGATCGGGCAGCCCCAGTAGCGCTGCCGCGATACGCCCCAGTCGCGCAGGCGGTAGTTGATGCGGCGCTGGCCCTGGCTCTTGCGCTCGAAACGTTCGGCGAGTGCCTCGAAGGCGCCGCGGAAGCCGAGCCCGTCGAATTCACCCGAATTCACCAGCTCCAGGTCGGCACGCGTCTTGTCACCGTACCAATCGTGCCAGGTGCTGGCGTCGTAGGTCTGTTCGCTCTCGTTCTTCGGCGATTTCAGTGCGATGACCTGCACGATCGGCAATGCGTACTTGTGTGCGAATTCGAAATCACGCTCGTCGTGCCCCGGCACCGCCATCACCGCACCGGTGCCGTAGCCCATCAGCACGAAGTTGGCGACCCACACTGGCACTTTCTCGCCGGTGACCGGATGCACGGCGCGCAGGCCGGTGTCCATGCCGCGCTTTTCCTGGGTTTCCAGTTCGGCCTCGGACACGCCGCCGTGCTTGAGCTCATCCAGGAACGCAGCGAGTTGCGGATTGGAAGCCGCCGCTTTCAATGCGAGGGGATGCTCGCCCGCGATCGAGATGAAGGTCACGCCCATCAGCGTGTCCGGACGCGTGGTGAACACGGTCAGCGCATCATGGCCTTCCACGTCGAACTTGATTTCCAGGCCTTCCGAACGACCGATCCAATTGCGCTGCATGGTCTTGACCGATTCCGGCCAACCTGGCAATTCGTCCAGCCCGTCCAGCAGTTCCTGTGCGTAGTCGGTGATGCGCAGGAACCATTGCGGGATCTCGCGCTTTTCCACCACGGCACCGGAACGCCAGCCGCGCCCGTCGATGACTTGTTCGTTGGCCAGCACGGTCTGGTCGACCGGGTCCCAATTCACCACCGAGTTCTTGCGGTAGGCAATGCCCTTGCGCAGCAGGCGTACGAACATGCGCTGCTCATGCACGTAGTAATCCGGCTTGCAGGTCGCGAACTCGCGCGACCAGTCGATCGCGTAGCCCAACGACTTCAACTGGCTGCGCATGTGTTCGATGTTGGCGTAGGTCCACTTGGCCGGCGCGGTGTTGTTCTTGATCGCCGCGTTTTCCGCCGGCAGGCCAAACGCATCCCAGCCCATCGGCTGCAGCACGTTCTTGCCGGTCATGCGCTGGTAACGGCTGATCACGTCGCCGATGGTGTAGTTGCGCACGTGGCCCATGTGCAGGGCACCGGACGGATAGGGCAGCATCGACAGGCAGTAGAACTTCGGCTTGTCGGAGGTTTCGTCGACCTCGAACGCGCGGTTCCGGTCCCAGAAGGACTGGGCGGCGGATTCAACGGCTGCAGGAACGTAGACGGCGGGGTCGGCGGGGGTGGAGATGGACAAGACGGCGGCCTGAAACACTGTGAATGCAATCTGCTAGATTAACCGACCGGATGGCCTCGGCAAACAGAACCCAACACGTGACGCTAGCTCCGGAACACCTGCAACGCGCCCGCCAGGACCACCTGGCGAGGCTCTACAGCCAACATTCGGCGCTCCGATCCGGGGCTTCGGCGCTGGCATTGGCCCGTGGCCAGTGGCAGGCAGGACACTATGCCGCCGCCCTTGCCTCCTTCGATGAAGCCGTGGGACTCGAGCCCGGCGACCCCGCCAAGCACGTGTCGCTGGTGCGTGCGGCCTCGATGCTCGGACTGCGCGGACACGAGGATGCCGCACTGGCCCATGCCCGTTCGCTGCATCCACGCTCGCCCGAATTGCTGCTGCATGCGGCACTGGGGAAACTGCCGGAAGACCCTGCGACGGCGACCCGCATGCTGTCGATGCAGTCGGACAACCCGATTCTCGCGGCCTACCTGCAGGCGATCGAACGCGTCGCCAGTGGCGCACGTGATGCGGGATCACCACCTTGGGAAGATCCCCTGCTCCGCGCCCAATGGGAGAGCCTGCAATGGGCCTTGACCCATGCGGGCGCCAATCGCATCCACGGCTTGCCTGCGGATGTACTGGAATGCGCGCTCAAGGCCTGGGATGGCGGTGGCCTGGCGCTGGAATGCGGCGTCTACTTCGGGCGCTCGTTGCGGATAATCGCTGCGGCCACGGCAGGCACCGTGCACGGCTTCGACAGCTTCGAGGGCCTTCCCGAGGCATGGAAGGACAACGAACCCGCCGGGGCCTACAGTACCGCCGGCCTGCTGCCCCAGGACGTACCCGCTAACGTGCAATTGCACCGCGGCTGGTTCTCCGACACCTTGGCGCCGTTCCTGGACGCAAATCCCGACGGCATCGGCTTCCTGCACATCGATTGCGACCTGTACAGCTCCACCGCGACCGTGCTGGAAGCCGCCGCCCCCCGGATCCGATCCGGCACGGTGATCGTGCTCGACGACCTGCTGGGTTATCCGGGCTACGAACAGCACGAATTGCGTGCGTTCCAGGAATTCATCGGCAGCAGTGGCCATCGCTTCGAGGTGCTCGCCTGCTGCCTGCTTGGGCGTGAGGTAGCGGTGCGTATCCTCTGACGCCGTGGTTCTGGCTTTCCGGTTACCGCTTCATTCCTGCTCAAGGCACCACCCAAGACTTACCTTATTCCCAAGGAGCCCGCGATGCGTTTGTTGCCCGTCCTGCTGTTAGCCCTGGCCAGCCCTGCCGCCCTCGCCGCCGAACCGATAGCCCTGCATTGCGAGCGCCTGTTCGATGCACGCAGCGGAAAGATGCTGGGCGAACACACCATCGTCGTGCGCGACGGCAAGATCGAGTCCGTGTTGCCCGGGCGTGCCAAGATGGCCGATGGCACCCGGTCCATCGTCCTGGCCGGGCGCACCTGCCTGCCCGGCTGGACCGACCTGCATGTGCACCTGGGCCAGCAGTCCAGCCCGCAGAGCTACAGCGAGGGCTTCCGCCTGGACGACGTCGACTTTGCCTACCGCTCGGTGGGTTATGCGGACAAGACCCTGATGGCCGGCTTCACGTCGGTGCGCGACCTGGGCGGGGAAATCAGCCCGCACCTGCGCGACGCCATCAACGCGGGCACGGTGAAAGGCCCGCGCATCTTCGCCGCCGGCAAGTCCATCGCCACCACCGGTGGCCACGCCGATCCGACCAATGGGCTGAACAGCGAGCTGGAGCATCTGGTCGGCACGCCCGGCCCCACCGAGGGCGTGATCAACTCCGTCGACGAGGCCCGCCAGGCCGTGCGCCAGCGCTACAAGGACGGCAGCGACGTGATCAAGATCACCGCCACCGGCGGGGTGCTGAGCTACGCCAAGTCGGCCAATGCGCCGCAGTTCACGGTGGAGGAAGTGAAGGCGATCGTCGATACCGCGAACGATTACGGCTTCAAGGTCGCCGCGCATGCGCACGGCGCCGAAGGCATGAAGCGCGCGGTGCTGGGCGGCGTCACCAGCATCGAGCACGGCACCGAGATGACCGACGAAATCATGTCGTTGATGAAGCAGAAAGGCACCTGGTACGTGCCCACCATCTATGCCGGTCGCTTCGTCGCGGACAAGGCGAAGATCGACGGCTACTTCCCCGAAATCGTGCGCCCCAAGGCCATACGCATCGGTTCCCAGATCCAACAGACCGCGGGCAACGCCTACAGGAATGGCGTGAAGATCGCTTTCGGCACCGACATGGGCGTCGGCCCGCACGGCGATAACGCGCGCGAATTCATTTACATGGTGGAAGCCGGCATGCCCGCGGCGTTTGCCTTGCAGGCCGCCAGCCTCAACGCAGCCAGCGTGCTGGGCGTGGACGACCAGGGCGTGATCGAAGCCGGCAAGCGCGCCGACATCATCGCCCTGCCCGGTGATCCGGTGGCCGACATCGGCAACGTGATGAAGGTGGATTTCGTGATGAAGGACGGCGTGGTGTACCGCGAAGCGGTCACCGAATAGAAGACCTGGTTGCCACAAGGAAAATGCAACTTGCGGAAGCGGCGGCATGCCGTTTTCGCAACGTTCGCCCGCAGCTCCATCACTTCGAACTGCGTACAACTCCCGCATACGCCAGCCATGCAAACCACAGTCCAAATGCAATCCGCTGCGCGATGCCCGCAGGGATAAGCCCGGTGAGGAAGTAGGCCGCAAGGAATACGCCAACCGCGCCCGCGGCGCTCGTGCGCGCGAAGCGCGACCACGATCGGTCGCGCCATAATCCGAACGCCAGCAGCAATGCGCCGGGTATGAAGGCAACGCTCCACAGCATCCACGCCGTGCCGTGCATGCGGCTGGTGTTGTTTTCCAGGTCGTTGGGATCCAATGGCAACAGGCCCATGGCAATGAACGCCAACGTCGACAGGAACACGAGCTGCGCGCCGATGCGCACCGGCCAGCCTGCGTCGCGCGGCAGGCGTTCACGCAATGCAATCGCCACCACGCCCGCGAGCATGCCCGGCAACACGAAGGCGACCAGGTTGAAGGCCAGGGCCCGTGGGAATCCACGCGCACCCAGCAGGGCCACCGGATGCTGGGCCTGCACGAAGCCCTCCAACGCCGCGCCAAACGCGTAGACCGCAGTTGCGAACAACACCGGGGCGGCGATCGCCGCGACCTTCACGGCGCGGCTTATTCCACTTTCCATTTGAATACCTCGTCGATGCCCACGTTGAAGCTGCGGGCGATGCGGAATGCCAGTTCCAGGGACGGCGCGTACTTCCCCGCCTCCAGCGCGATGATGGTCTGGCGGGTCACGCCGCACTTCTGCGCCAGTGCTTCCTGGGTCATTTCACCACGCTCGAAACGCCAGCGGCGGATTTCGTTGCTTATCGGCGTGCCGGTCATTGGCGGTCGCGCCAGTACAACAGCGCCGTCCTCGCTTCGCCTGCCGCGTTCGCACTCAGCATCAGCGCCATCAAGAGGCCGCAGATTTGGAACGGGTTCCTTGAGGCACTCAGGATTTGAGGGTAGACCAACACAAGCAACGCCACGGCCACCAGTTCAAACTCCAATGTGCGCTTGGCCCAGTATTCACCTTGTTTCCGGATGGCCAGGTCTCGTTCGTCCTCAAGCACCTCTCGACGGCGCAAGTCCTTCTCCAGCCATTGCCTACGGTACGCGGGGTAGAAAAGCACCACTACGGCACAGGCAGCCAAGAGTAGATAGGCAGCCAGTCCGATCCTGAACATGCCGCCGACCATCTGCCCTAGTATCAACAAGTTAACGATGCAGAGACTCAGCGCAGTCCATGCTGCCTTTTCCGCCCGCGACATTGGCGTACTTTCATCGCCTGATCGAATAACCCATTCATACAACAAGCATAAGCACGCCATTGCAAGCATCACCAATCCAGTGAATACCAAAGTGGCAGTGTTGCCTGATATTCCCGCAATGATGGTGTAGAGGCCCAACAGCGCAAGGACCGAACATGTCGCCCATGCAAACATCATGCTCCGCTTGAGTCCAGTCTTCATCCTTGTCTCCTTTGATTCCAGTAGAACAGCGCAGTCGCCGCGTACTCGCACACCCATCCCCACATCAGCGCGAATACCAGCAGGTTGGCGATCATGAAATGCGTGGCCCATTCAAGCTTGTGCGCAGGCGAGAACGCCAGCAGCACCGCGATGCCGATGATGCAGAACACCAGCGCACCACGGCCCCAGCCGCTGGCTTGCTTTTCGATTTCGCGGTCACGCTCGTCTTCCTGCACGCGCCCTTTCCAGCGCGAGGCCATGACGCTGGACAGCACCGTCCAGGCCACCAGCATCAGTACAAGGTTGCGACCTACGCGGCTGGCATCAGGATTGTTCCAGGCCGGCCCCTGCACGAAGACCTGCACGTTGAACAGGAAATACCCGGTAGCCGCCAGCATGACGCAGAGCCCCAGCCAGGCCCGCAACTCACCCGGCGATGCTGCGGATTCCAGCCCTTGCACCGGCATGCGGGAAATGGCGTAAAGCGACACCCACGCCACCGTCATCAGCAGGGCGACACCCAGATTGCCCGCGTCGACCCCCAGGATTCGGGAGGGTCCTGCAAGCAACAGCCAAAGCGCCAGCCCCGCTACCACCAGCAAGCCAGTCATGATCCAGCGATTTGATTTCATGATGTAAATTCTGAATGACTAAATGTTCGCTAAATTTTACTTGCACAACAGGTGATGTCAAGTTCTTTTTACATTGGCTTGCATCCCCTGCCAGCTGGCACCATGTCTGCCGAAGATTTTTTCCGGACGCCCCCCATGACCGACTTGCCCCACGTTTTCGACGCCGTCACCGAAACCTTTGAAGCCGAGGTACTGCAGAAATCCATGCAAATCCCCGTACTCGTTGACTTCTGGGCGACCTGGTGCGGGCCGTGCAAGACCCTGGGGCCGATCCTGGAAAAGCTGGCCGCCGAGTACAACGGCAGCTTCCAGTTGGCCAAGGTCGACGTGGACAAGGAGCAGGAGATTGCCGCCGCATTCCAGATCCGCTCCGTGCCTACCGTGTTCCTGGTCAAGGGCGGCCAGATCGTCGACGGCTTTCCCGGCGCGGTGCCGGAAGGCCAGCTCCGTGAATTCCTGAAGCAGCACGGCATCGAGCCGGGCGAAATCGTCGAAGAAACAGCGGCGGCTGAAGAACCCGCCCCGCTGGACCCGCACGCCGAAGTAATTGCATTGCGCAAAGCGATTGAAACCGAGCCTGAAAAGCCCGAACTCAAGCTCGACCTGGCCTTGGCCCTGCTGAAAACCGGCGCAGCCAGCGAAGCCGAAACCCTGCTCGACGCACTTCCCGCCAACCTGTCCACGGACGACCGCGCCATCCGCGCGCATGCGCGACTGGCCTTCATGGCCGTGGTGAAAGATGCGCCGCCCGTGGAAGTACTGGACGCTGCGATTGCCGCCAATCCCGCCGACCTGCGCGCACGCCACCTGCTGGGCGCGCAGCAGTTGATGACGGGCAACTCGCAAGCGGCGCTGGAGCAGTTCCTGGAGATGCTGCGACGTGATCGCGCTTACGAGGACAACCTGCCGAAGAAGGCGTTGATCGATGCCTTCCGCGTGGTGGAAGACGAAGACCTGGTAGGCCAGTACCGCAGGAAGATGTCCTCGATCCTGTTCTAACTTGTGGGAGGGGCTTCAGCCCCGACGCTTTTCAGGTTTTACTGCGTCGGGGCTGAAGCCCCTCCCACATACGCGTCCACTACCTGCCGCAAGCCGGCCAACTCTTTACTCAGTGGTTCGACATTACCGAATGAAACCCGCCAACCTGCGCCGGCTGTTCAACCTCTACCCTGCTTTCCTGTTCACCGGCATCCATGTCACCGCCATGTCCAACGACTGGCGCCATGCCCGCGTCGAGCTGCGCATGCGTCCGTGGACCAAGAACTACGTGGGCACGCATTTCGGTGGCAGCCTGTTCGCCATGACCGATCCGTTCTGGATGATCCTGGTGAAGGAGTGCCTGGGCAACGGCTACATCGTGTGGGACAAGGCGGCGGAGATTGAATTCGTCAAACCCGGCAAGGGCACCGTGCACGCCGAGTTCCGGGTCACGGACGAACTGCTGGAAGCAATCCGCACTGCCACCCAATCAGGCGAGAAATACCTGCACTGGTGCCCGGCGGATGTCATCGACGCGCAGGGCGACGTGGTTGCGCGGATTCGCAAGCAGATTTACGTCAGGTTGAAACCCAAGGCCCGCTGAGCCATCCACTTCGCAGACCCAATGCCATGGCACGCCGCTACAATGCGCCATGCCTACCGATACCGAAACGACGCCAAACACCCCCTCCCTGCAGAAGCTGTTCCTCACCGGCCTGCTGACCCTGTTCCCCATCTGGTTGACCTGGGTGGTGGTGAAATTCGTGTTCGTGCTGCTGTCAGGCATCAGCGCGCCGTTGATCAACTTCATCGCCCAGCAGATCACCGCGCGCTTCCCGCGCACGCTGGGCGTGATCGACGACTCCTGGGTGCAGAACACGCTGTCCATGATCGCCACGCTGGCAGTGATCATTCTGGTCGGCTTGCTGGCACGACGCGTGATCGGGCAGCGGCTGCTGGCCTGGTTCGAAAAGCTGATGCTGCGCATCCCACTGGCCAACATCATCTACACCAGCTCGCGCAAACTGCTGGACATCCTGCAGACCAAACCCGGCAATACGCAGCGCGTGGTGCTGATCGACTTCCCGCATCGCGAAATGAAATCCGTCGGCCTGGTCACCCGGGTGATGAAGGAAGAAGGCACGGGCCGCGAACTGGCGGCGGTCTACGTGCCCACCACCCCCAACCCGACCTCCGGCTACCTGGAAATCGTGCCAGTGGAACTGCTGACACCCACCGACTGGACCGTGGACCAAGCCATGAGCTTCATCATTTCCGGCGGTGCCGTCGCGCCGGAAAGCATGCCGTTCACGCGTGCGGGTGACCGCACGCCATGAAGCGCACGCTGGACGACCGCGCAGTACGGTTGTTCATCGCGCTCGCGGCGTTCTTCTGCGTCAACGCGGTGCTGGCCGAGTTCATCGGCGTCAAGATCTTCGCGCTTGAAGACACCCTGGGCATCGATCCGCTGGAATGGAACCTGTTCGGGCAGACTGGCTCGTTGAGCTTCACCGCCGGCACCCTGCTGTGGCCGATGGTGTTCATCCTTACCGACGTGATCAACGAATTCTTCGGCAAGCGCGGGGTGAAGTTCATCTCGTGGCTGGCGGTGGCGCTGATCGTCTATGGCTTCGTGTTCGCGTTCGCCGCCATTGCACTGGTGCCCGCCAGTTGGTGGGTGACCGCCGCGCAGCCGCAGGGCGTACCGGATTACCAGGCCGCGTTCGCGGCGGTGTTCGGCCAGGGCTTGTGGACCATTGCCGGCTCCATCGTGGCCTTCATGCTGGGCCAGTTGATCGACATCGCCGTATTCCACCGCATCCGCCGCGCCACCGGCGAAAAGCACGTGTGGCTGCGTGCCACCGGCTCCACCGCGGTGTCGCAGCTGGTCGACAGCTTCGTGGTGCTGTACATCGCCTTCGTGCTGGGCCCGCAGAAGTGGTCCATGTCCCTGTTCCTCGCCGTCAGCACGGTCAACTACGCGTACAAGATGCTGGCTGCGGTTGCGCTGATCCCGATGCTGTACCTGATGCGTCGCGGCATCCGTCGTTACCTGGGCGCGCTGCGCGAGCAAGAGCTGCGCGAGGAAGCCGCAGCTGATTGACGGGTAGGAGCGCCCCATGGGCGCGAGCTTTTCATGACATTACGCAAAAGCTCGCGCCCATGGGGCGCTCCTACCGGTATCGCATCCGTGACTTTCGTCGCTGGCCTTGCGGGCCGACATGCGTCACGCTCGGCGGCTACAACCCTTCCGGAGCCTTGCGATGACCCGCCTGCTACCCAGCCTGCTCGCCCTTGCCACCAGCGCCATCCTGATGACTGCGATGCCGCAGGCACAGGCAGACACCAAGCACACCCCCGCAACCACGCAGGTCGCCGAAACCAAGGGCGCCAAGTTGACGCGCCTGTATGCGGAGTACTGGGAAGAAGTGCTGAAGCTCAACCCCATCCAGGCCACCTTCCAGGGCGACCCGCGCTACAACGACCAGCTCCCCGATTTCGGTTCCGCCCAGTTCCGCCGCGAGCAGCGCGAGTTCACCGAGCGCTGGCTCAAGACCATCCAGGACGTGGGCAGCGATGGCCTCAGCGGCCAGGATTTGTTGAGCTATGAAATCTTCGTGCGCGATGCGAAGAGTTCACTGGATGGCGAACGCTTCCCCGGCTGGATGATGCCGGTCAACCAGATGTCCAGCATCGCCAGCTATGCGGTGATGCTGGGTGCGGGTACCAGCGCGCAGCCGTTCAAGACCGTCAAGGACTACGACAACTGGCTGGCGCGCGGCAACAAATTGCCGCAGTTGTTCGACACCGACATCGCCAACATGCGCGAAGGCATCAAGGCCGGCGTGGTGCAGCCGCGTGCGCTGATGGTCAAGGTCATTCCGCAACTGGATGCATTGATCAAGGACAAGCCCGAAGACACCCTGTTCTGGGGGCCGATCACGTCCATGCCCGCGGATTTCAGCGACGCGGACAAGCAGCGCCTCACCGTCGCCTACCGCACGATGATCGCCGAGCAGCTGCTGCCTGCGTACCGCGAGCTGCGCACCTTCATCAATGACGAATACCTGCCCGCCACGCGCGACAGCGTGGGCCTGGACAAGTTGCCTGACGGCCTGGCGTGGTACGCCTACAACGCCCAGGATTCCACGACCACCGACATGAGCCCGGCCGCGATCCATCAACTGGGCCTGGACGAAGTGGCGCGCATCCACGGTGAGATCCGCAAGCTGATGGTGGAAACCGGCTTCAAGGGTTCGTTGCAGGACTTCTTCAAATTCATGCAGAACGACCCGCAGTTCAGCTTCAAGGACGAGGCCGCGCTGCTGGCGTATTACCGCGGGCTGGAGGCGCGCATCGACAAGCGCGTGAAAGAACAGTTCTCGCTGATCCCGAAGGCTCCGTTCGAGATCCGCCCGGTCGAGGCGTACCGCGCCAAGTCCGCAGCCGGCGGCTCGTACCAGAGCCCCAGCGAGGACGGCAGCCGTCCTGGCGTGTTCTTCGTCAACACCTATGACTTGCCGACGCGCAAGACCTGGGACGCGGAAGACCTGTACCTGCACGAGGCCATTCCCGGCCATCACTTCCAACTGGCCTTGCAGCAGGAACTCGGCGAACTGCCCGCGTTCCGTCGCTTCGGTGGCGAAACCGCCTTCATCGAAGGCTGGGGCCTGTACGCCGAATCACTGGGCAAGTCGCTGGGCGTGTATGAAACGCCGTACGACTACTTCGGCTACCTGCAGAACGAATTGTGGCGCGCGATCCGCCTGGTCACCGACACCGGCCTGCACAGCAAGGGTTGGACGCGCGAGCAGGTGATCCAGTACATGCTCGACAACTCCGCCGAAAGCGAGACGCAGGCCACCGCCGAAGCCGAGCGCTACATCGCGTGGCCGGCGCAGGCATTGGCCTACAAGATCGGTGAATTGAAGATCAAGCAGGTGCGCGCGAAAGCGGAGAAGGAACTGGGCGACAAGTTCGACATCCGCGAATTCCACGCTGAAGTGCTGAAGGACGGCTCCGTGCCGCTTGACGTGCTGGAAGCCAAGGTGGACCGCTGGATCGCCAGCAAGAAGGACTGAGCACTGCGCAGGGTGGGCGCGTTGCCCACCCTGCTATAGAAGCGCTGTGGGAGCGACGTGAGTCGCGATGGGCCTTCATGGGAACGCTCCATCGCGACTTATGTCGCTCCTACACCCAAGGCGTCGGCGTTCGATGCCCACCCAGGCGGCATAGTTACTAAAGTCATTTGTATCGGTGCGCCCACGACCTCACGATGGCGGAAATCGCCCCTCAAGTGAACACCGATGCTGACCATCCGCAACCTGTCCAAGACCTACGCCAACGGCGTGCATGCCCTCAACGATGTCACCTTGGACATCCCGCGCGGCATGTTCGGACTGCTTGGCCCCAATGGCGCGGGCAAGTCTTCGCTGATGCGCACCTTGGCTACCTTGCAAGAGGCGGACAGCGGAACGGCAACGCTGCAGGGCGCAGATGGAGCCAGCATCGACGTACTCCGCGACAAGGATGCGGTACGTCGCCAACTGGGCTATCTGCCGCAGGATTTCGGCGTCTATCCCAAGGTCAGTGCCGAAGACCTGCTGGAACACTTCGCCGTGCTCAAGGGGCTGACCGTGCGCAAGCAGCGACGCGAAGTCGTCGACGGCCTGCTGAAGCAGGTCAACCTGTGGGATGCGCGGAAGCGCAAACTGGGCACGTACTCGGGCGGCATGCGCCAGCGCTTCGGCATCGCGCAGGCCCTGCTGGGCAACCCACGCCTGGTCATCGTGGACGAACCGACTGCAGGCCTCGACCCGGAAGAGCGCAACCGCTTCCTCAACCTGCTGGCGGAAATCGGCGAGCACGTCGCGGTGATCCTCTCCACCCATATCGTCGAGGACGTGACCGACCTGTGCCCGACCATGGCGATCATGAACAAGGGACAGGTGTTGCTGACCGGCAAGCCCAACGAGGCGATCTCCGCGCTCAACAACCAGGTGTGGCGCAAGCAGGTCAGCAAGGCCACCCTGCCCGATTACGAATCACGCCACACCGTGCTGTCGACGCGACTGGTAGCCGGAAACCCGGTGATCCATGTGTTCAGCAGCGACCTGCCGGAAGAGGGATTCGTGCAGGTCGACCCGGACCTGGAAGACGTCTATTTCCAGCGCCTGCGCCTGCAGGCTAAATCCGCCACGCAAGCGCACGCCTGACGGAGCGCCGGACATGACCTTCGAGTTCTTCCGCTTCGAGTTGCGCGAGCAGCTCCGATCCCCGCTGCTGTGGTTGATGGCGTGCCTGTTCGCCTTGATGGGTTTTGGCGCAGCCTCCAGCGATGCCGTGCAGATCGGCGGCGGCCTGGGCAATGTCTATCGCAATGCGCCGACGGTCATCGCGACCTTCATGGCCGTGTTCACCCTGCTGGGCATGCTGGTCATCACCATGTTCATTTCCAGCGCGCTGCTGCGCGATTTCGAGCAGGGAACCGCCGACCTCTTCTTCGCCAGCCCCATCCGCAAGCGCGACTACCTGCTCGGGCGATTGTGCGCCGCGTTGACCGCCAGCTTCATCGTCTACGTGGTCATCGCCTGCGGAATCTTCATCGCGCAGTTCATGCCGTGGATCGATGCCGCCCGGCTCGGCCCGGTTTCGCTGGAACCGTATCTCTGGACGTTCGCGGTCTTCGTGATTCCCAACCTGCTGTTCACCGGCGCATTGCTGGCGCTGATGGCCGCGGTAACGCGGAGCATCCTCTGGGTCTACATTGGCGTCATCGCATTCTTCGTGCTGTATTTCGTCAGTGGCAGCCTCCTGAGTGACCTGGACAACCTGTGGGTTTCCACGTTGCTGGAACCCATGGGTATACGTGCACTGTCGCGCACCCTGCGCTACTGGTCGGCGGAGGAGCGCAATACCGGCCTGCCCGCGATCGCCGGATATATCCTGGGCAATCGCGTGTTGTGGACGGGCGTGGCCGCACTGCTGTTCGCGGCAACCTTCGCCCTGTTCAAGACCGAGCGTACCGGCACGTCGAAAAGCCGCTGGTCCCGCAAGGCGAAGGGAGCAACGCAGGCGCCTCAGGCTGCTCCACGCCCTTCGACCGCCATGGCTGTTGCCCGGGTGACGCCGGAGTTCGGTGCGAGGACGTACTGGCACCAGTTCGCCAAGCAGTTGCGTTTCGACACACTCGGCGTACTCAAGAGCGTCCCGTTCCTGGTGATGCTGGCCTTCGGCATGGCCAACTTCATCCCCAGCGCCCTGTTCAACCAGAACATGTACGACACCGGCATCTATCCGGTTACCTCGCAGATGCTGTCGGCGCTGCAGAACAGCTTCAGTTTCCTGCTGGTTTTCATCGTGCTGTTCTACTCCGGCGAGCTGGTGTGGAAAGAACGCGCCGCCAAACTCAATGAAGTCACCGATGCCATGCCGGTGCCGAACTGGGTGCCGCTACTGGCCAAGTTCCTCGCCCTAGTGGCAGTGATCGCCAGCTTCCAGATCATCGGCGCGCTCACCGCCATGGTCATCCAGCTCTCAAAGGGTTTCACACAGCTGGAACCTCTGGTCTATGCAAAGACACTGGCCCTGGACTCGGTCGTCTATGTCCTGATGGGTGGCCTGGCACTGGTGTTGCAGGTCTTTACCAACAACAAATTCATTGGCTATGCGCTGCTGATCGTAGTGCTGATCGCCCAGTCAGTGCTCGGCATGATGGATTACACCCACAACCTGTACACGTTCGGCAACTGGCCCATCGCGCCGTATTCGGACATGAACGGCTACGGGCATTTCCTTTCCGCGCAGCTGTGGTTCCAGGCGTACTGGGGCCTGTTCCTGCTGGCCCTGCTGTTGCTGGCCAGCGCACTGTGGGTGCGCGGCGTGGCGATGGGCAGCAAGCAACGCTGGTCATTGGCCAAGCAACGCCTGCGTGGCCCACTGGGCGCAGGCTTGGCGACGGCTGTCATCGCGTTCATTGCGGTTGGCGGATTCCTCTACTGGAACACCAATGTCCGCAACGAATTCCTGTCACCCGACGACACGCTGGACCTGCAGGCCCGCTACGAGCGCGATTTCAGCAAGTACCGGAACCTGCCGCAGCCCAGGATACTTGCGTCCTCCATCGACGTGGACCTGCGCCCGGAAACCCAGTCGATGAAGGTCCACGGCGTGTATCGCGTGCACAACCCGCATGCCACGCCGATCACCGACGTGCACGTGATGATGGATGATGACAAGGCCCTGTCTGCAATCGAAATGGAGGGCGCGACCTTGGCGTCGCACGACAAGTCGCTGGGCTATCGCATCTATCGCCTTGACCGGCCCATGCAGCCAGGTGAAGAACGCGAGATCAGCTTTGACCTGGACTTCCACTCCAACGGCATTACCAATCAGACTGCACAGCAACAGATCGTCGAGAACGGCAGCTTCGTCAACAGCCGCATGTTTCCCAGCTTCGGCTACAGCGAGAACGGAGAGATCCAGGACCGCAACGAGCGCCGCAAGCGCGACCTCGGCGAGCCCATGCGCATGCCCAGGTTGGAGGACGAAGCGGCGCGAGCCAACACCTACCTGACCGACGATGCGGACTGGATCGACTTCAAGACCACCATCTGCACCGCGCCTGACCAGATCGCCCTGGCGCCGGGCTACCTGAAAAAGGAATTCATGCGCGAGGGTCGCCGCTGCTTCAGCTACGAGATGGACCGGCCCATGCTGGATTTCTATGCCTATCTTTCCGCACGCTGGAAGGTGAAGAAAGGCATGTACAAGGACATCCCGATCGAGGTGTATTACGACGAAAAGCATCCCTACAACGTCGACCGCATGATCGAATCGGTGCAGAAGTCGCTGGCCTACTACGAAGCCAACTTCACGCCCTACCAGCACCAGCAGGTCAGGATCATCGAGTTCCCGGGCTACAGCTCGTTCGCCCAGGCCTTCGCCAACACGAT
>Ga0075163_10000570_pt1 | contig 47523 bp, 38 predicted proteins | sample JI1023141ADNA_FD_71478 | JGI IMG/M metagenome (GOLD analysis project Ga0075163, IMG submission 71478) | Wastewater effluent complex algal communities from Wisconsin, to seasonally profile nutrient transformation and Carbon sequestration -... | ecosystem: Engineered > WWTP > Effluent > Algae...
ACGCTGGCCTACCTGGGCGCGCGGCGGCTGTGGCGGCTCCTGAACGAACAGCCCTACGTCGCTGCACTGGGTGCGCTGACCGGCAACCAGGCGATGCAGCAGGTGCGCGCCGGACTTCAGGCGATCTATCTGAGCGGCTGGCAGGTTGCGGCCGACAACAACGAAGCGGGCACCATGTATCCGGATCAGAGCCTCTATCCGGTCAACAGCGTGCCGACGCTGGTACGGCGCATCAATCAGTCCCTGCTGCGCGCCGATCAGATCGAGCACGCAGAGCATGCGGGCGCAAACAAGAGCGCCGATGCGCGCTACTGGCTGGCGCCGATTGTGGCCGATGCCGAGGCGGGATTTGGTGGTCCGCTGAATGCGTTCGAGCTCATGAAGGCGATGATCGAAGCGGGCGCTTCGGGCGTTCACTTTGAAGATCAGCTGGCCTCTGAGAAGAAGTGCGGACACCTGGGCGGCAAGGTGCTGGTGCCGACCAGCCACTTCATCCGCACGCTGGTGGCCGCTCGCCTGGCCGCCGACGTGTCGGGCGTGCCCACCCTGCTGATTGCGCGCACCGACGCGGAGAGCGCGCGACTCTTGACCTCGGACATCGACCCGCGGGATCAGCCCTTTGTGACCGGCGAGCGCACGCCCGAAGGCTTCTTTGCGCTCAAGGGCGGGCTCGATGCGGCCATTGCGCGCGCGATCGCCTATGCGCCGCACGCGGACCTCATCTGGTGCGAGACCTCGACCCCGGATCTCAAGGCTGCGCGACGCTTTGCCGAAGCTGTTCATGCGCAGTTCCCCGGCAAGTGGCTGGCCTACAACTGCTCGCCGTCGTTCAACTGGCGCCGCCATCTCGATGAAGACACCATCAAGCGCTTCCAGCGCGAGCTCGGCGCAATGGGCTACAAGTTCCAGTTCGTCACGCTGGCAGGATTCCACTCCTTGAACTACGGAATGTTCAGCCTGGCGCGGGAATACGCACGGCGCGGCATGGCCGCATACAGCGAACTACAGCAGCAGGAGTTCGCCGCCGAGCCGCAGGGCTACACCGCGACCAAGCACCAGCGCGAGGTCGGCACCGGCTACTTCGATCAGGTCGCCAGCATCATCTCGGGCGGTCTCTCCTCCACCGTCGCCCTTGCCGAGTCCACCGAAGCCCAGCAGTTTCACTAGCAGCCCCCAAACTGGTGCCCAGGCAGTTCGTAGCGCGGCAGCGCGTGGTAAGCTAAGTCCTAGTTGATCCCTTGGATCGACGATCCGCGTAGATTGGACTGCCTTACCGCGCGAAGTGAGCAGAGCATGTCTTCGGACAATCTGATTCAGCAGCCGCAGACGCGCGAAGCGATCGAGTTTTTATCGATGGCTGCCACGCAGCTGGCCACTGCGAAGGATGTCCAGACCCTCGCCCAGTCGCTGAGCCGGATCATCTTGAGCTCGGTGAGCGCAGAGTATATCGGGCTCTATTTCATCGAACCTGCCACCGGCCAGCTCACGCTTCCGGTCGCCATCGGCTTTAGCCCTGAGGAGCAGGCCGAGGCGCTGCGCACCGCGATGGAGCGCCATCCCGGCACTGTCCTGCGCACTGGCCAGATCATGAACGTGTCGGATGTGCAGGTCGATTCACTTCAGCAGACCCGTGACAGCCGCCGCTCGTTCGTGGTGCGCTCGCGTCTGTGGATGCCGGTGCAGTGCGAAGGCCGCAACATAGGCGCCATCGGCATGGCCAGCTCGGCGCGCGCGCACTTCACGGAGCTCCATCAGTCCGTGCTCGGTTTTGCCTGCCACATCGCCGGCGTGATCTACAAAAATATCGAAGACAGTCAGGAGCTTGTTCGCCAGCTCGCCACGGTCCGCCGGCAAGAGGAGGAGCTGCGGCAGCTGAGCTCGCCCGTCATCGAGGTCTGGAGTCGCGTGCTGGCGCTGCCGCTGATTGGCTATATCGATGGCGGCCGCTTTGCGCTCATCTGCGACAACCTGCTCACCGCGATTGTCGAGCGGCGCGCGCAGGCCGTGATCCTGGATCTGACCGGAGTGGACAGCGTGGATCAGGCCGCGACCGAGCGACTCGGACGCTTGTGCCGCTCCGTCGAGCTTCTGGGCAGCCGCGCGCTCATGTCGGGCATCTGTCCGGACATGGCCGCAAGCATGGCGAAGCTCGGGGTGGACCTGGGCTCGGTGCGGACCTTCAGCACGCTGAAGCAGGCGCTGGCGTTCGCCATACGCGTGCAGGACGAGCCGCGCGATTCCAAAAAACTGCACAAAAAAGAATAGGCAATAAACGATGCGCATCGACTTCAACCGCACCGCCGCCGACTACAGCCGCCATCGCGCTGGGCTTCCCGAGTCCTGTTTCGACAAGCTGAACGAGCGCGGCATCGGCATCGCGGGCCAGCAGGTGCTGGATCTGGGAACCGGAACCGCGACGCTGGCACGCGGTCTGGCGCGGCGCGGCGCGACAGTGGTGGGCCTGGACATCGCGCCCGAGCTCATGCGCGCAGCTCGCCAGCTCGACGGTGGCGATCGGGTGCTGTTCGTGCAATCGCACGCCGAGCGCACGCCGTTTCTGGATGCCTCCTTCGACGTTGTGACCGCCGTGCAGTGCTGGCACTGGTTTGATCGGCCAGCGGCGCTGCGCGAGGTGCGCCGCCTGCTGCGCCCGCAGGGCTTCTTTGTGCTCATCACGTTCGACTGGCTGGCGCTGACCGGCAATGTCGTCGAGGCCACCGAGGAGCTGATCGAGCGCCACAACCCGCATCAACCCAAGCCGCACATCCGCTACGCAAACGGCGCCGGCATCTATCCGCAGTGGCTGCGCGACATGCAAGAGGGCGGCTTTGCCGGCATCGAGAGCCGCTCGTACGACACCGAGGTCACCTACAGCCATGAAGGCTGGCGGGGTCGCATCCGCGCCAGTCAGGGCGTTGGCGCAACCATGGAGCCCGAGGCCGTGGGCCGCTTCGACAGCGAGCTCGCGCAGCTCCTCACCACCCGATTTCCCGTCGAGACACTACATATTCCGCACCGCGTCTTCATCGCCAGCTCGCGGCCGCCGGCAAGCGCGAACAGTCCGTAACCAGCTACGGCCCGCCCAGCCGCTGCGAGATGATCACGCAGTGGATCGTCGACTCATCACGCGGATGCACGCTCAGGATCTTGAAGCCCGCTTTTTCCAGCATCTGCTGATAAAGCGACAGCGGCTTGTACACCTGAAGTCCGAAGTCATCGTACGGCAGATAGCTCTGCTCCCACACGATCGCCAGATCGGGATTCTCGTCGGAGAGCGGCTCGCAGATGACCAGCTTGCCATCCGGCAGCAGCGCCCGATGCGCCTTGTGCAGGAGCTCCTGGCAGAGCTCTGGCGGCCAGTCGGCGAGCACGCGCGAAAACATCACCATGTCATTGCCCAGCGGCAGCGGATCCACGCGAAAATCGCCGCGCAGGGCGCTCACCCGATCCCAGGCTCCGCGCTCGGCCGCCTGCTCCTGCACGATCTGCGCGGGCCCCGGCAGATTGAACACCGTGATGGTGAGCTCCGGATAGGCTTTGTAGAGCTCGAAAGCCATGGTGCCGTCACCGCCCGCCACATCCAGCAGCTGCCTGACCGGGCTGAAGTCCACGTGGCGGCGGATGACCTCCAGCGTGCACAGCGCTGTGTTGCGCATCCACTCGTGAAGCAGCAGCATGTCCGCGTGCTCGGTCGGCGGGTAGCGCACCGTCTGCGCGATCTTCTCGCCGGTCAGGACACTGTAGAGCGGGTGCAGCATCGAGACGCGGTAGTAGCGCAGAAACTCGCGATAGAACCAGCCCTCAGAGCCGCTGTCGCCAAACATGCGGCGCAGCGCATCGCTCAGCCGCAGCCGCGGCGCCGCCTCATCGCTTCCGGACTCAGCGACGAGCAGTCCAGTCAGCCGCAGCGCATGCAGCCACTTGCGGCCGCGATGCTCGGGCAGCTTGAGCGCCGCGATGATCTCTTCAGCCGTGCGCCCTTTTTCGCTGAGCAGCGGCGGCAGGTTCATATCGAGCAGCGATGAGAACAGCACATACCGGGCCCCGCCCGCCAGGATCTGGTAGTAGCTGTCCTCGACCTGTCCCGGCGTCAGCGCCCCGTCCGTAGTCTGCATGGCCATAGCTTTGAAAATCCCGCACTTATCTTACCGCGCTCGGCGACGGACTGTCGAGCCTGTAAGCGGGCTTTGAAGCAGGGGCGGCGCCTAAAAGGCGATGGGCAGGCTGCTCAGCCCGCGCAGCGTCAGGTTGCCGCGCCAGGTCAGCGCCTTTGGATCGGCGTCCAGGCGCAGGTTGGGCAGGCGGCGGAACAGGGTCGTGAATGCCACCTGCGCCTCCAGTCGGGCCAGCGGTGCCCCCAGGCAATAGTGGATGCCGTGGCCAAAGGCCAGGTGGCGGTTGAGCTCGCGCGCGACGTTCAGCTCCTCGGGATCGCTGAACTGGGCGAGGTCGCGGTTTGCCGAAGCGAGGACCACCATCACTGGCTCGCCCGGGCGGATCACCTGGCCACCGAGCTCGACCTCCGTCGTCGCAAAGCGCGGACCCGGCGACAGCACCGGACCGCAGTAGCGCAAGAGCTCCTCGATCGCGGCGGGAATCCGCTCGGGTTCGCGCTGCAGCAGCGCCAGCTGCTCCGGGTGCTGAAACAGGGCGAGCAGGCCATTTCCGAGCAGGCTCACCGTGGTCTCGTGGCCCGCGAAGATCAGCAGCACCACCATCGCGAGCAGCTCCTGTTCGTCCAGTCGCGAGCCCCCCTCTTCGACCTGCGCCAGCTGGCTGATCAGCGCTTCGTCGGGCTGCGCCCGCTTGATCGCGATCAACCCCTTGATGTACTCGCTGAACTCCTCCAGTCGCGCGGCCGTGGCATCGCTCTTGTCACCGGAGATCGCATCGAAGATCGCGCTCGACCAGACGCGCAGCTGATCTCGGTGGTCGCTCGGCACGCCCAGCATCTCCGCGATGACGATGATCGGCAGCGGAAACGCAAAGTCGGCGATGAAGTCCATCTTGCCGGCCGCCAGCGTCTTTTCGATCAGCTCATCGGCCAGCTCCTGCACGCGCGGGCGCAGACCCTCGATGAAGCGCGGCGTGAACGCCTTGGCGACGAGCCCGCGCAGCCGGTCGTGCTGCGGCGGATCGGTCGAGATCATCTGGCCCTTGAGCAGCTGGCGCAGCTGCGGCAGCGGTCGCAGGTGCTCGGGCGCCGTCATGCTGATCTGCGACGAGAAGCGCGGATCCTTGAGCACGCGCACCCCCTCTTCAAAGCGCGTGATCAGCCACACCTCGCGGCCAAAGGCATTGGGAATCTTGTGGATCGGACCCGCCGCGCGCATGTAGGCCAAAAACGGGTAGGGGTTGTTGAAAAAGGCCGAGCTCAGCGCGCCCCCCGCCTGCGGGCTGGCCTGAGGGGTGGACGCGGGGGCGGACGCTTCGGGGGTCGTGGGCGTGGGCGTGGGCGTGGTCATGGGCAGGGCTCACAGGCAGGTTGTTGATAAAGCAGCTGGCTGCGCATGAGCCATTGTGCGACGAATCCTGTGGAGATCAACCAACAGCCCTGGCAAAGTGTCGCTTAATCAACAGAGTGTCAAAAATGTCGAAGACCTCGTCTGCGCGAGCCCGCCCCAAGCCCGCGCCCCAGGCCCAGGCCAAAGTCAAATCCAAGTCCAAATCCAAATCCAAAGTTCCGGCCAAGGCCAAGAAACCGGCGCCGGAGCGTCTGGATCCGCGCGTGCGGCGCACCCGGCGCCTCTTGCGCGACGCGCTGCTCGCGCTCATCCGCGAGCGCGGCTTTGACGCCATCTCCGTGCAGGATCTCGCCGAGCGCGCCGAGGTCAACCGCGCGACGTTCTATCTGCACTATCGCGACAAGTACGATCTACTGACCCAAAGCATGAAGGACATGCTCGACGAGCTGGTCTCGCCCCAGTACCTGAAAGGCGGCGCCATCGGGTCCGTGCCGCGGCTCGGCCCAGACGAGACGCCTGTGGAGTTCGTGCGCTGGTTCGAGCACGCCGCCGCCCACCCCGACATGTACCACATCCTGCTGAACTCCGACGGCATGGTCGGCTTTTTGACGCAGATCCGGCGCCATATCGAGCGGCTGATGCAGCCGTGGCTGGAGCAGCGCTTTGGCGCGCACAGCGCCGGCCTGCCGCTGGTGCTGCGCAGCCGCTTTCTGTCGTCGGCGCTGCTGGGCGTGCTGGCGTGGTGGCTGGCCGAGCGCATGCCGCATCCGCCCGACCAGATGGCGGCGTGGCTGTGGCAGCTCACGCGCCCGCAGCTGCCGCCGCGCCGCGCCGCGCAGTCGCAGCGCTGATTTTCTGCTACGTTGCCGCCACCCGCACTTTCCAGCAGCGAAAAAGGAGCGTTCCCGATGAGCACCGTGCATGCGCCTGCCCCAGTTGAAGTCACCGTCGAAGGCCCCGCGACCTCGTTCAAGAACCAGATCCACATCGGCCGCCACCTCATCACTGCCGACGAGCCGGTTGCAGATGGCGGCGGCGGCGAGGGGCCCAACCCCTACGAGCTCCTGATCTCGGCGCTGGGCGCCTGCACCTCCATGACGGTGTCGCTGTACGCGCGGCGCAAGCAGTGGCCGCTCGAATCGGTGCGCGTGCACCTGCGCCACTCGAAGATCAACGCCAGCGACTGCGCCGAGTGCCGGACCAAAGAGGGTCTGGTCGATCGCATCGAGCGCACGATCGAGCTTGTGGGTCCGCTCACGGACGAGCAGCGCACCCGCCTGATCGACATCGCCAACAAGTGCCCGGTGCATCGGACGCTGAGCTCGGAGATCAACATCCAGACGCACCTGGCCGCCAGCGCCGCAGCGGCCGTGATATAAGCGCACCATGAGTGACCCCAAGAGCGCGTCTCAAGATCGCCAGGATCCGAAGATCACCACCGAAAAGCGCGGCCACCTGCTGCTCATCGGATTCAACCGACCGGCCAAGATGAATGCGTTCGATGCCGAGATGCTCCAGCAGCTCAGCGATGCCTTCAGCCAGCTTGAGTCCGACGATGAGGTGCGCTGCGGCGTCATCTTCGCGAACGGCGAGCACTTCACCGCCGGGCTGGATCTGGCCAACGTCGCGCCGCTCATCTCCAAGGGCGAGCTGACGCTGGGACGCGGTGGCGCCATCGACCCGTGGGGCGTTCACGGCGGCGTGCGAAAAAAGCCGACCGTGATCGCGGTTCACGGCCGCTGCCTGACGCTGGGCATCGAGCTCTGTCTGGCGCAGGACATCGTGGTCGCAGCGCGCAGCACGCGCTTTGCCCAGATCGAGATCAAGCGCGGGATCTTTCCCTTTGGCGGCGCCACCTATCGGCTGATGCAGGCTGCGGGCTGGGGCAATGCCATGCGCTGGCTGCTCACCGGCGACGAGTTCTCGGCCGAAGAGGCCTATCGCATCGGCCTGGTGCAAGAGGTGACCGAGCCCGGCCGCCAGCTGGAGCGCGCGATCGAGATCGCCACGACCATCGCCGCGCAGGCCCCGCTGGGCGTGCAGGCGACCCTGGCTTCGGCGCGGCAGGCGCTCAATGAAGAGGCGGCGGCGCGGGCGCTGATGCCCGAGATCGTGCGGCTGATGGCCAGCGCCGATGCGCGCGAGGGCCTGATGTCCTTCATCGAGCGGCGCAGCGCCAAGTTCACCGGCAAGTAAATCGCCGCGATGCCCACTCAAGACGCGCAGCAGGCGGCAGCGGCGGTCGCCGCGATGTCGAGTCTGCCGCCCCTGCCCATCGATCAGCTGCTGCCCGAGGTGGCTGCGCAGCTGCTCGCGCATCCCGCCGTGGTGGTGGAAGCGCCGCCCGGCGCGGGCAAGACCACGCGCCTGCCGCACCTGCTGCTGAACCTTTTTCCCGACGGAGAGATCGTTGTGCTGGAGCCGCGGCGGCTGGCCGCGCACCTGTCGGCGGCGCGCGTTGCCGAGGAGCGCGGCGAGCGGCTGGGCGATACGGTCGGCGTGCAGATGCGCTTCAACAGCGTGTGCGGTCCCGCGACCCGCCTGCGCTATGTGACCGAAGGTGTGCTGGTGCGGCAGCTCCAGCGCGAGCCGACGCTGCCCGGCGTCCGCGCCGTGATCCTGGACGAGTTTCACGAGCGCCATCTGGCCAGCGACCTGTCGCTGGCGCTTTTGCGGCGGCTCCAGAGCCCCGGCGGAGCGCGGCCGGATCTCAAGCTGTGCGTGATGTCCGCGACCATGAACGGCGGCGATCTGGCGGCGTTTCTGGGCGGCTGTCCGCGCCTTGAGAGCAGCGGTCGCACCTTTCCGGTCGAGATCGAATACGTCACGGATCTGGACGATGAGCCGCTGTGGAAGCGCGTGCGCGGCGCCCTGCGCAAGATCCTCCAGTCAAAAGATGCTGGCGACGGCGGCGATGTGCTGGTGTTTCTGCCCGGCAGCGCCGAGATCCGCCGCTGCCAGGAGGAGCTCGCGGAGCTGGCGGGTCAGGTCGGGCTGGAGGTGCTGCCGCTGCACGGCGATCTGCCCTTTGAAGATCAGCGGCGCGCAGTTGCGCCGCGGCGTCCGGGGGCCCTGCGCAAGGTGATCCTGGCGACCAATGTGGCCGAGACCTCGCTCACGATCGATGGCGTGACCGCAGTCATCGACAGCGGGCTGGCGCGCGTCGCCGGGCATCAGCCGTGGTCGGGACTGCCGACGCTGCGCGTGCAGCCCATCAGCCGGGCGCAGGCGACGCAGCGGGCCGGTCGTGCCGGTCGCACGCGGCCCGGTCGCTGCCTGCGGCTCTACAGTCGCCTCGATCACGATGCGCGCCCCGAGTTTGAAGCGCCGGAGATCCGCCGGCTCGATCTGTGCGAGCTGGTGCTCACGCTGGCCGCGTCCGAGCTGCCGGTAGACGCGCTCTCGTTTCTCGACCCGCCTTCGCCGGGCGCGCTGGAGGCCGCGCAGAAGCTGCTCGGTCGGCTGGGCGCGCTGGACGAGACCCGAGCGCGCGTGACGCCGCTGGGCCAGAAGCTCATCGCGCTGCCGCTGCATCCGCGCCTCGGCCGGCTGCTGGTGGCTGCCGCGGAGCTGGGTCTGTCCGAGGCTGGCGCAGTCCTGACCGCGCTGCTTGGCGAGCGCGATCTGCGCGCCGGTCGCTCTGGGCTTGGCAGCGCGCACGAGCATGAATATGGCGGTCAGGGTCGCGCTGCGATCCACGGCCCGTCGGATGTGCTGCACCTGCTGGATCTTTTTGAGGAGGCGCGCGCTGCGCGATTCAATCGCTCGTCACTTCAGCGCATGGGTCTGGATGCCGATGTCGCCCAGGCCGCAGAGCGCGCCGGCAAGCAGCTGACCCAGGCCGTGCGCGGGCTGATCAGCCAGGGCGGGTGCGACGCTGCAAGTGCGCGAAAGCTCTCGCCCGAAGCGCGCGAGCAGGCGCTGATGAAGGCGATCCTGTGCGCCTATCCCGATCGCGTGGCGCGGCGGCGCAGCAAGGCCACGGGCAGCGCGCCCGAGTTCGCCCTGGCCGGCGGCGGCGGCGCGACGCTGGCGCCGACCAGCATCGTGCGCGATGCCGAGCTGGTGGTGCTGGTGGATGTGGAGGAGCGCGGCCAGGCCAAGGGCGCCATGTCGCGAACGCTGGTGCGCATGGCCAGCGCCATCGAGGCCGACTGGCTGCTCGATCTGCCCGGCAACGCCGTGCACGAGACCAGCGAGGTGCTGTGGAACAGCGAGACCCGGCGCGTTGAAGTCACCCGCCGGTTGCAGTACGAGCAGCTGATCCTCGACGAGGAGCGCCTGCCCGGCGATGGCCGCGATGAGGCGCAGGTGAGCCTGCTCGTGCGCCAGGTGCTGGCCACCGAGCTGAAGATGTTTGGCGATGGCGAGAGCCTGCCGCCCCTGCTCATCAAGCTGGAGCTGCTGGCGCAGCACTGCCCCGAGCTGGGCATCGCGCCGCCTGATAGCAAGACCGTGGAGGCGGTGGTGCGCGAGCTCTGCCGTGGCCATGGCAGCCTGGATGAGCTGCGCGGGATCTCGCTGTGCGATGCGCTGTGCGCATACGTGGAGTCAAATGGCAAGGTTCGCTCGCTGCGCGCGGAGCTTGGCCGCATGACGCCGGATCACGTCACGCTGGGGCGCGGGCGGCGGGTCAAGGTCCACTATGACGCCGGCAAGCCGCCGTGGGTCGAGTCGCGCATGCAGGATTTTTTCGGCATGGCCGATGGTCCGCGCGTGCTCGGCGGTCGCGTCGCGGTGGTGCTGCATCTGCTGGCGCCAAACAAGCGTGCGGTTCAGGTGACCACGGATCTGTCGGGGTTCTGGAGCCGGCACTATCCGGCCATCCGTCGCGAGCTCTGCCGTCGCTACCCCCGGCACGCCTGGCCAGAAGATCCCACCAGCGAGCCGACCGGAGAATAGTTATGCGCAGTGAAGTAATTAGTTATATGCGCTGAACTAATCGCGCACCCGCAGATCCAGATACTGTTCGCTGCTGCGCGCCCACTCCGCGGCGCTCTTTCCGGCGGCAATGTGCTCGGTGAGGTCGGCGGCGATCTGCACGCAGTGGTCGATGTTGCAGTGCAAAAAGAGGCCCTGCCGCCCGATGGGAAAGATGCGTCCCGACGCTGCCACCGCCTGCATGCTGCGCCGCCACGAGCGCAGCCAGCCGCGGCGATACAGCGGGTAGATGCTGGGCAGAAAGATCTGATGGGCCGCGCTGGGGCCGGTTCCCGGCGGCAGGATGCGGGCGGCGACCAGCTGGCTGGTCAGCTCGCTCAGCGCCGGCTCGCGCGCAAAGTCGCGCTCGCTGCCCCAGCGGCCCTCGGGAATCTCGACGCAGAGCGCGGTCTCGCCGGGCAGCGCCGCAGCTGCCAGCGCGGGCGAGAAGTTGCGCGGCACCGACACCCGCCCAAACCAGTAGCAGCCCTCGGGCGCATAGTAAGTGTCCACAGGGCCGAGCGCAGCGCCGGGCACGGCCAGGTAGACCAGATAGAGCCCGCGATGCGCCAGCTCCTGGCCCAGCTCCGGGCCGGACCCGGCAAGCGACTCGGGTGCTGCCTGCCTGACCAGCTCGCGCAGGTGGCCGCTGTGGACGATGTGGCGCCAGCGCGGATCGGTGAGGTCGCTTTCTGTTGTACTTTGTCCAAAACGGAACCTGACCCCGGCCCGTTGCGCCTCGTCGACCAGCGCCGCTGTCAGGCCGCCCATGCCCAGCCGCGGGTAGGCAAAGGTGGTGGGGCGCCCCAGGCGCTGGAGGCCCTGCCGCAGGGCGGTCAGCGGATGCGCAGTGGAGATGCGCTTCTTGGCGACCACCGTCGAGAGCTCGCCCGGCGGCAGGCCCCAGACCTTCTCGGCGTAGGGGCGGTAGAAGGCCTGATAGGCGCTCTCGCCGACGCGCTCGCGCACGAAGTGCTCGAAGCCGGGATCGTCGCTGTCTTCCACGGCGGCGCGATCGCGCTCCCACGCCGTGAACTTGCGCAGAGACGACTCGCGGGTAAGAAATCCGAAGCCGAAGCGCGCGGCCTGCAGCGGTCCCAGCCCCCACAGAAAGCCGCCGAGCCGCAGCGGATAGCCGATGTGGCGCCCGCGCAGGATGAGCGCACCGCGGCGCGGTCGCAGCTGCCAGTCGAGGCTGCTCGTGGCCGCGCGCAAGATCGGCAGCGACTCGCCGTGCAGGCGGTGCGAGCCGAGATCGCACTGCACGCCGCGGAACTCGACCGGCGCCAGGAGGCCGCCCGGACCGGCTGCGCTTTCCCAAAGCTCGACGGAAAAGCCGCGTCGCGCCAGAAACAGCGCCGCGCACAGACCCGAGACGCCGGCGCCGACGACGAGGATCGGCCGATCCTCGGGTGGGCGCAGCGCAGCGGGAGAGCTTGGGGGGGCTAGAGTGGGAGCTCGGTCTCGGCCCACGGGCAGTTCACGTAGACCGGTCCCGAAAATCCACCGTCGAGAACAAGGCGGTAGATGCTGCACTGCGGATCGGCGGCGATGGTGGCGTGGCCCTCGAAGGTGCCGACGCTGGTACCGTTTTTGATGAGCTCACCCTCGCCCTTCCAGTCAAACTCGACGCGCTGGCGGGCACGCAGGGCGGCGCCCAGCCCCTGCGGGATGGCGTCGTCGTCGGCGTAGACGCGCAGACCGCACGGCTCGGGCGAGCGCACGCAGACGCGGCCGCGCAAGAGCCCTTCGCGCAGCGCCTGCGGGGTGCGCGAGGGCGCGGCGATGAACATGGTCGGATGCAGCACCCGGCCGCGGCTGTCGCTGCCGGCCAGCGGCACCATGCGGCGACCGCGCTTGAGCATCTGCTGATCCATCTCCTGAAGCGTCGCCTTCAGGCTGACCATCGCGTCTTCCAGGCCGTACTGATCGCGCCACACTGCCACCGGCAGGCTGTAGGCTTCGAGGCCGTAGGCGAGCTCGTTGGCGGCCTGGATCTCCGGCGGGAAGTTGGCGATGCCGCGGCCAGCGTCGGTAATGGGCCGCCAGCTGTGGTCGCGGGTGGCGTATTTTTCTTCGTGGGTATCCACGGGGACGTTGATCGGGGTCGCGAGCGGCGTGTTGATCGATATGAGCGCCCCGTACGCCTTGGCGGTGTAGAAAAACAGCGGCGGGCTGCCCTTGAAGTCACGGAAGCGCAGCTCGCTGAACACCGACGGGAAATCCAGGAACAGCAGCGAGACGCTGCCGAAGCTGCGATCGTGATACTCGACGCCCGGCAGAAACAGCGGCTTGGGATCGGGAATGGTGTCGAGGAACTGCCGCATGTCCTTCCACTTCTGGACTGCCTCCTCGATGCCGCCCGCGGTCTCGTAGAACTTCGACTTCACGCGCGGCGTGAAGAACACGAAGTCGAGCCCCGACTTCTGGATGTTGTCGACGATGCGGCGGATGTCCGGCCGCATGCGGAACTCGCCCTCGGGCATGTGGAAGTTGCTGTCGCCAGCGTACAGCTTGAGCGGCGGCGAGCCCGGCGGCGTCACCGGCTGCACCTTGCGCGCCGATGGCGGGTGATAGGCAGCCTGCAGCGACATGTTGGTAATCGAGGGGCAGGCAGTCAGCGAAAGAGTGGCGGCTGCGAGAGCGGTCGCGCTGAAGACCCACCGCACGGTGCGGCCGACACCAGGCAAGGCGGGAGCATTAGCAGTCATGTTGGGCATGTTATGGGGCTTTTTAGCGAAGGTGAAGGGGCTAGTTTGGCCGAGCCACCCAGGTGGCAGGGTTTCTCGACGCCGGCTGGCGGGAGGCCCAATCGTCTCTGGTAGATGCGGCCTCCGCGTTGTGCGCGCTTCTGCCTGCGCGGGCAGCGCCTGGAAGCGATTTCCCAAGGAATTTTCCGGGGCTGCGGGAAGCTCCGAAGGCGCTGGGAGCCTCTGATACAATGGTGCGGGCTCGGACCAGCATGAGCGAATCGAACGGGTCTACGAAGGGTAACGCTCCCGATAAGGTCACGGGCACGGCTACGCGCTGTCCAGCCTGTGGGGAGATCTATGCGGCGACCGATTCCCACGTCTGCTCGGATGGACCGACCGCGGGCGTGGTCGACATCAACGAGCCGCCGCCGCCGCCGCCATCCTACTTTGGCCTACCTCCGGGCGAGGCCGATCCCCTGGTGGGCACCACGCTGGCCGATCGCTATCTCATCCTGTCGCGCGTCAGCCAGGGCGGCATGGGCGTGGTCTACAAGGCGCGCCACAAGCTGCTGAACAGCATCGTGGCCGTGAAGATCCTGCTCAAGCAGGAGCAGGAGATCGATCAGCGGCGCTTCCTGCTGGAGGCGCAGCTCGCGTCCAAGCTCAGCCATCCCAACATCGTCTACATCTCTGACTTTGGGCTGCTGCCCGACGGGCGTCCCTATCTGGTCATGGAGTTTATCGAGGGTCCGACGCTGAGCCGGATCCTGCGCAAGTCCAAGGGCTACCGCATCGATATGCTGCGCGCCTGCAAGATCGCCGTGCAGATCGCCCGCGGCATGCAGGTCGTCCACGACAAGGGCATCGTGCACCGCGACCTCAAGCCCGAGAACATCTTTGTTCTCGACCATGCGCAGGCGAGCGCGGGCGCGACCACCGAGTCGGGACCGGTGGTGGTGGGCAAGAAGCCCGAGGACTTCGTCAAGATCGTCGACTTCGGGATCGCCAAGGATACCGGTGCGGCGGCGAGCACGGATCCCGATGCGGCGCTGCCGGCGCAGATGCCGCGCGTGCCCACGTCGGAAGAGCTGGCGATCGCGATGCGTCCGATCGAGCGCGGCAAGGACATCGCCCGGCTGCTCGCCAGCACCAACAGCAACAGCAACGCCAACAGCAACGGCAGTGAGGCGAGCCAGCAGTCGCTGCCGGATCCCGGCGACAACACCGGCGGGATCTCCGGGGGAACTTCGGGCGGGACCTCGGGAACCAAAGAGGGGCTGACGCAGATCGGCGCATCGATCGGCACGCCGCGCTACATGGCGCCCGAGCAGGTCGACGGTGTGGGCATCGAGGCGCGCTCGGATCAGTATGCGCTCGGCTGCATCCTTTATCAGATGATCGGCGGCAGCGTTCCGTTTTCGGGCGGCTCGTCGATGGCCTTGCTCAGCATGCACATGTTCGAGAAGCCCAAGTCGCTGCGCGAGCGCTATCCCGAGCTGAATGTGCCCGAGTCCTTGGATGCGCTGGTGCTGCGCATGCTCGCCAAGAGCAAGCTGGCCCGCTTCCCATCCATGCGCGATGTGGCGGCGGCGCTGGAGCGCGAGATCGAGGTGCTGAGCATCCAGCGCGGTGAGAAGGTCGCGATCTCATCCGGGCTGGCGGCGCTGCTGGGAGGTCGTCGCGGCACCCACATCATCATCCGCGGCGTCAAGCTGCCGCTGTTCGCGGTGGCGGCGGTGATCGTGGGGATGATCGGCGTGCTGTCTTTGAGCGGCGTGCTGATCTATCGGCGCTGGTTTACGGAGCCGATCGCGCTCAAGCCGGGCGAGCTGCAAGAGCTGGAGGAGCGGGCGCGGCAGGTGCTATTAAACGATCTGAGCGCTCCGGGACCCGAGCTGCGGCAGGGGGCGCTCATGGGTCTGGCGCAGACGCACGACGGCCGCTATCGCACGCAGCTGGAGGCCTCGCTGCGCGAGAGCTCGCCGCAGCTTCAGGCGCAGGCGGCCGAGGCGCTGGGGCAGCTGGGCGATCGGCAGGCGGCGCCGGCGCTGGCAGCGCTGCTCAAGGCGAGCACGGCGCTGCAGGTGCAGCTGGCGGCGGCGCAGGCGCTGAGCCTGCTCGGCGATGCGCAGGGGCAGAAGTTTCTGGAAGCCGCGCTCGCAGGCACGTCGGAGGAGGCGCGGCTGCGGGCGGCGTCGCTGCTCTGCCGCCGCGGCAATCCCAAGGCGCTGGAGCTGCTGTCGCAGGCCGTGGAAAAGGGCGCGGTGCCCGAGCCGCTGAGCCTGAACTTTTTGGCCTGCCTGACGCAGGCTGGAAACGACGGCGCCCGGCAAAAGCTGCGCGAGCAGATGCGCGGCTCGGGACAGGCGGCGATGCTGGCGGCGGCGAAGCTGGCCCAGCTTGGGCAGGAGGATGGCCGGGCGTTTCTGCGCGAGCGCATCCGCCAGCCCGGTCCGGAGCAGCTGGTGGCCGCGCGCTTCTTGTCGGCGCCGGATGAGCCGCAGGTCGCCGAGCTGTTTCGCCAGGTGCTGCGCGATCGCCGCTCGGGAGCGCCCTCGCGGCTGCTGGCGGCCGAAGGGCTGGGGCTCAGCGGTCAGCTGATCGATGCGCGGCTGCTCAGCGATCAGCTGGAGCCGAGTCGCGAAGCGAACGTGCAGCTGGGCGCGGCATCCTCGATCATTCTTTTGGCGCGCAATGAGCCGGGCGCGCTGTCGGAGCAGAGCATGCTGTGGGCGCGCGGCGCACTTGCGGACAGCCAGTGGGCGATTCGCGAGTCGGCGGTCGCGGTCATCGGTGACTCGACGGCGCCCGATGCAGTGCCGCTGCTCGCCAAACTTATAAAAGATGCGCATCCATCGGTGCGCCAGAGCGCGGTGCGGGCGCTCGGTCGCCGCCGCGAAGAGGATGCGCTGCTGGCGCTGCGCGATGCGCTGGGCGACTCTGAACAGGCGGTGCGGCAGGAGTCGCTGCGCTCGCTCTTGCGCCTGAGCCAGAGCCTGCCGCAGGCGAGCAAGCAGCGGCAGACGCTCAGCGCCAACGTCGAGGGTTGGGTCAAGGAGCTGGCCGCCAAAGGTACCGAGTCCGAGCAGACCCTGGCGCGCTCGCTGCTGTTCAAGCTGGGGGATCGCAGCCAGCTCGATGCTCTGCGCGAGCTCACGAAGTCGACGAGCGCCGATATCCGCAGGCTCGTGATCGAGCAGCTCGGGCGCGAGCTGGAGCTGCTTCTGTCCATGCTGAAAGACACGGTATTTGCGGTGCGCTTTGGCGCTGCGCGGCAGCTGGCGGAGGCGGGCGACAAGCGCGCCGTGCCGGTGCTGCGCGAGGCCGTGGAGCGCAAGGGCAGCGAGTCGCTGCTGGCGCTGGCGCTCTTGCGCAAGCTCGGCGAAGCGGCGGTGATTCCCGATGGGCTGGCCGATACCGTGAGCAGTGGCACGCTGGCGGAAAGGCTGGCGGCGCTGGACTCTGCAAGTGAGCTGCCGGCCGATGCGGCGCTGGCGCTCTTGCGGCGGCTTGCGCGCGATGTCTCGCCGCAGGTGCGGCAGCGCGTGGCCGAGGTCGCGGCCGAGCTGCCCAAGCAGAAAGATGAAGAGAGCGCGCCGGGCGTGCCGATCCTGCGCCTGCTGGCGACCGATTCGGATGCCGCGGTGCGGGCGCGCGCCGCGACGCTGCTGGCGCCCTTCATGGCCGTGGCGGACAAGAAGCCGGAGGTCGCTGCGCCTGCGCCCGAGGATCTGGGAGCGACCAAGGCCGCTGAGAACACCAAGCCCACAAAGGCCGAGGGCAATGTGCCCACTGCTGGCACCGAGCCCGCTCGTGTGGAGCCGGCAGCACCGGTGGCAGCCGGCTCGCAGGGCAGCGGATCGATCGTTGTGGAGGCGGCGCCTCTGGTCACGTTCCAGCTGGATCGCGGCCGCTGGCAGAGCGCGAGCAAGCAGGCGATTCCCGTTGCTGCGGGTTCGCACGAGCTGGCATCGCTGTCGGGTGTGCAGACGATCGATGTGGCGGATGGAAAGAGCGTCACCGTGAAGATTCCCGAGTCGCAGATCGAAAAGCTCACGAGCGGCGGCCTGGAAGCGCACGAGAAAAAGGATCTGCGCAAGGCGCAGAAGCTGCTGGAGAAAGCGAGCTCGCTGTGCAGCCGCGAGCGCAAGCATCCGCAGCCGTGCAGCGAGCTGGCGATCGAGATCAACTATCACCTGGGTCAGATCCACGAGAGCGGTGAGCGCCTGCCCGAGGCCATGACCGCGTATCAAAAAGTGGTGAGCGGAGCTGCGGCCGTGCGCGGTCACGAGCAGCAGCGCGCTGCGGCGCAGAGCGCGATTGCGCGCATGCTGCCGAGCCTGGGTCTGGTCGTGATTCCCAAGAAGGCGAAGAACAAGTGTCAGGAAGTGACGCTGTACATGCTGCCCGGAACCCACATGATCGAGATCGATGGCGACAGCCAGACGGTCAAAGTGAAGGCGCAAGAGACCGTTCGTCTTGGCTCCTGTAGTGAGTGAGAGCCGCAGCACCGAGAGCTGTTCATGAAATGAATCACACCGGACACAGAAGGAGTGCGTGGGTCCAGCGGCAGCTCGCGCTGCTGCTCGCGGTCCTGACCATTCTGTGTGTCCCGGCTGCGGCTCTTGCGCGCAAGCATCGGAGCCGCGAAAAAGCCGCAAGCTCCGCGAGCCACAAGAGTGCGCAGTCCAGCAGACCGCCGAGCGGTCCGCTGAATCCATCCGATATCGAGCCGCCGCCAGCCGGCGAGCAGGGTGCGCCGGACTACGAGGCTCTTTCGCGACAGCTGGAGAGCATCTATCGCCAGACGCCCAATCCCGAGCTCCTGTATCAGATGGGCGTGCTCGCCAAGCTGCTGGGCAAGGGCATCGAAGCGCAGGATCTGATGCGCCGCTATCTGGCCGATCCGCTGACACAGCCGACCTCCGAGGGGCGCGAAGAGGCGGAGCGCGTGGTCGCCTTGCCGCGTCCGGCCTGCGGTGAAGTGCAGGTGGTTGCGGATCAGGAGGGACTCATCCTGGTGGATGGCAAGGTGGTTGGCGTGATGCCGCTGGCCGTGCCGCTGCTGGTGCCGGTGGGGCAGCATGTGGTCGCGCTGGAGATGCGCGACAAGACGATGAGGGGCAAGGTGAAGGTGCTGGATGGGCGCGGCGTCGAGATGCGCTTCAGCCGCGAGTCGGGCGCGGTCGTGGTCACGCTACCACCGTCGGTGATTGTGCTGGCGGAGTACCTCGGCGCGCCGCCGCCGCCGATCGAGATCCAGCGCCGCCTGGCGCAGGCCGCGGAGCAGGCGATTCAGAAAGCGCGGCTGGCGATCTATGGCAAAGATGCCGCGCTGCGGCGCGCGCCCAAGCTGGCCGACTGTCTGACGACGCTTGCCTGCCAGGCGCAGCTGGCGATTCGCAGCGAGGTCGATTACGTGCTGCCGCTGCGGGTCGAGCGGCGTGCGCTGCCCGATGAGTACGCGCTGAGCATGCGCCTGATCGATGCCGAGGTCGAGGCGGTCGCAGCGACGATGCAAGACGGCTGCAAGGGCTGCGGCAGCGAGCAGCTGACCGGCACCATGACAAGTGCGGTGCAGCGGCTGCTGAAGGCGGGACATGGACGGCCGCGCGGCACGCTCATCATTCAATCGGATCCACCGGGCGCGGAGGTGCGGCTGGGGGAGCAGGTGCTCGGCAGGACTCCCTTTGACCATGCGGCGTTTATCGGCAGCTACGAGCTGACCGTGCAGAAACAGGACTACGCGACCGAGACAGTTCGGATCGTGGTGCAGGATGGCAAGAAGGCCAAGAGCCTGGTGAGCCTGTCGTTTCGCGAGCCGGCGCCGGCGCCGCTCATCGAGCCGCCTGGGGGGTCGGGCAAGCCCTCGCGGCCGCGCTGGCGGCTCATCACAGGAGGCGTGGCCCTGGGAGTGGGACTTCTCTTGACCGGTTTTGGCATCTCGGGAATCGCGATCGACGATCGGTGCGTGAGCGATCCAGAGCCGCCTGCGATCAAGTGTCGGGACCGCTTTGACACGCTCACAATCGGCGCTGGGCTCGTCGGCGCAGGCGCAGGTCTGTCAATCGCGGGCGCGGTGCTGCTCGCCATTCCGGGGCCAGCCGCCGCGCCCGCCGCGAAAGTTTCGCAGGCGCAGGCGCAGGCGCAGGCGCAGGCGCAGATTGGGCCCGGCGCGCTCGGGCTCGCGCTGTCTTTTTAAACAGGAGTCGCTTATGCAAAATTTCCCCACCCCACCCCCCACCACCACCCCACGCCCCCCCTCAGCCCCCACCCGTAAAAAAACAGGTTGGGGTTCGGCTTTGTCTGGTACGGCGGATGGAGGGGAGGGGGGCACAGGGGCTTACTGTGGGGGCCAATCGATCACAACGGGGGGCTGGACGGGCTGGTAGCGGAGGTCGCAGCTGCTGGCGTTGATGCAGGTGGTGACGCCCTCTTGGGTGATGCCGTAGGCTTCGTGGATGTGGCCGAAGATGTGGTAGCGCGGCCGGACGCGGCGGATGGCGTCGAGCAGCTCGGGACAGCCGGCCCGGCCGCCGCGCGCAAGCTGGTCGCCATGGCCCAGGGGCGGTCCGTGCGTGATCAGGATGTCGATGCCAGCGGGGATGCGATCCCAGATCGGCTTGAGCGACCCGCCGCGCGCACCATTGAACGCCCAGTCCAGAAACCAGGGCTGCCAGGGCGAGCCGTAGATGCGCAGCCCCTGGATCGTGACCTCCGAGTCCTGGAGATACACTGCGCTCTGGATGAGCTCGCGCGCGGCAGCGGGCTCGCGCTGAAAGCCCCAGTCGTGATTGCCGGCGATGATGACCTTGTGGCGATGGGGCAGGGTGGCCAGCTGCTGATCGACGCGCTGGAGCTCATCCAGCGAGCCGCGTCCGGTCAGATCTCCTGCGTGAAGCAGAAGATCCCCAGGCGGAATCTTCATCTTGTCGAGCCGATTATGGGTGTCGCTGATGCAGACGATGCGCATGGTCCTGACCAGGCCGGTAAGTCGGCTCCTTTATTGCTTCTCTGCTGAAACCGCGCCGAGCCGTGAGCAGGCGGCTCGGGATCAATCGATGCTATCCAGATCGAGATTCTGTCACAATAAAAGGTAAACATGAGACCGAACCAGCTAAGGCCAGGGCGCCCTGCGCCTGGGGTGCTACAGAGGCTGCTGCTTCTGTGGCTGAGCGTTGGGATTGGGCTCACTGCGAGCTGTAGCCCCATCCAGTGGTACGCGAAGCAGACGGGCAAGGGGGCGGTGCGCGGTTTCTATGAAGGCATGGCCGACATCGATGATCAGGTGCGCCACCAGGTCACGGCCGCGCTGCTGAGCGATCCGTCGCTGCGCAAGACCGCGCATGACCTGACCGAGTCGATCATCATCGGCGCAGTGGATGGGCTGTCGCAGGCGAAGCTCGACAAGCTGGCGGGGCAGATCGTGCAGAACACGCTGACCACGCTGCGCGCGCAGGGCGACTCGGCCATGAGCCAGCTGGTGCGCGATGCCGGGCCGCTGCTGGATCAGGCGCTGCACCGCGCCGTCGAGGATGCGGTGATGACGCTGGGCACGTCGCTGCGCGAGAGCGCGCAGGGGGACCTGGGCACTGCGACCTCGCTGCTGATGAAGTCCGCGGTCGAAGGTGTGCTCCAGGCGCTCAATCGCAGCGGTCGCGAGCTCGCGCGCGAGCTCAACGAAAACACCGAGCGCTACCTGACTGAAAAGGTCGCGCCGGGTGCGGGCATTGTCGCGCGCACGGTCACGCGCGAGGCGATCCTGGGCATGCAGGATGGGCTCATGCAGAGCGGCATGAAGGATCAGATGCCGGCGCTGCGCATGGTCATGCGCGAGGTGGGCATGGGGCTCGGCGAAGGGCTGGGCGTGGGGTTTGGGCGCAGCGTGCAGAAGAGTCCGCTCGAGCCCATCCTGACCGGCATCACGATCGTGCTGGGGATCCTGTTTGTTGCGGCGGTGGTGGGCATCATCCTGATCTGGCGGCGCTACATGAGCGCATCGGGCTCGCTGGCGCTGTTCGCGCAGGAGATGAACCAGGCCGAGCTGACGGATCAGGAGCGCGTGCAGGCGCTGCGTCGCTCGATTCATCAGGCGCACACAGCTGCCAAGAAGGATGCGTTCCTGGATCAGTTTCTCAAGGGGCGCGGGCTCTACAAGCCCATCAGCCTGGTGGGACCCGGTGAAGGCAAGCGGGTCTCGCCGAACCTGGCCATGAGCCAGTCGGGAACCGTGATCGCAGTCTCCCCGAACCCCGGTGCGAACCCTGGGGAAGATCAGGGCAGCGCGAACAAAGGCTGAGGCCTGATGTCAGGGGGCGTTGCGCTCGGGAATGCCGGGCTGCGAGGGCAGCAGCGGCACGGACTGGAGCTGCGCGTCGGGGCGCACAGGGGGCGATTCTGCGGCAGGTGGCCTCGCGGTTGTCTGCGGTGAGGCCTGCTCTGGCGCAGACGGTGTCATGGGTTTTGTCACGACCTCGGTGCGGCGCTGAAGGAACAGATCCGGACGAAGGGTGAGAATCGGGCTGTGGAGCGCGCTCTGCAGGATCTCGTGAATCGAGTTGGCGAGCTGGATGCTCGGCTCGTGCAGTTTCAGGGGGTCGCGCTGCCAGTTGTGGAACATCGCCGAGACCGGATCTTCGCGCAGCTCGCCCCGGTGGCGGGCTTCAAAAAAATAGTCGATGTCTTCGCGCATCGCGCGCTCGCGAACATTGGCATCATCGTAGCGATTGTCCGTGCTGAAATAGATGCGCGGCGAGAGCACGAAGTCGCCCAGGACCAGCCCCTCGCCCGTCACGTGAGGACGGGACTTCTGATAGGCGTACTCAACGGGAAGGGACGAGGGCGGCGGCAGCTCGGCAATGGGCGACAAGGCGGGCTGGACGCTCTCTGGCGGCGGAGACAGCAGCTGCTGGCGCGTGATGGCGATTGGCGCCGCTGGCCGCCGCAGCCGCCGGGAAGGAGTGGTCGGCTTGCGCAGCTTGGGATTGGCCGGCTTGGGAGTCGCCGGCTTGGCGATGGTGACAATCTTGGCACCGGCTTCAGCATGGCTGCTCTGGGCCGACTCTGTGGTGTCAGCTGCTGCGCTCAGTGGAGCAGACGCCAGGTAGAGACAGGCCAACAAGCCGGAAAGCGAAGATACCGACCGGGTATGTTGTAACTGCCGCATGCTCTTTTTTGAAGCAAAGAGCAGACCACTCCACCCAGTGCTGGCGGCGGCGGATTCTCGTCGGTGAAATAGGCAGAGCGCGGGCTAAAGGCGGGTAAGCTCTGGGCTCTGGCGGAGCGCAGAAGGAGCGCTCGCGTGCGCGCTCTGTTTACTTCAAACGCATCACAATTTGCGGCCCTGGATGATGCGTACGAGCAGCGTAACGATGGCGAGCACAAGCAGGATGTGGATGAAGCCACCGAATGCATGGGCGGAGATCAGCCCCACCAGCCAGAGAACGATGAAGATGATCGCGATGGTCCACAGCATGGGTCTCTCCTTCGGGATTTGATGTCTGCTGGGGCCAAAAGCAAGGTGCATACCAGTTGGCAAAGGAAGAGGCGGGACTCCCAATGAGGACCTGCGCGCTGGCCAGATCGGGACCCTATGCGCTGCGCGCAATCGCCCACTGTGTCAATCACGCACATCACTAGGCAGCGCCCCAGTGCGAGCAGAGATGTGGCCTGGCGTGGCGTGCGCTTGGTCACGCTGTGCCAACAGCGCACAGCTTGTTCCCTCGGGCGCAGGGGCCCTGCGTCAGGGCGTAGGGGCCCTGCAGCTTGAAAAAATTCTGGCATGCGAAGTGCTCAACGAACTCGCCGTGACTGCAATCGAAACACAAGCTGCGCCTGAGAAATCAGACAAGAAATCCGATCAGAAGCCCGATGGGAATTCCGGAGAAAAGTCCGGCGGTCACCAGAATGACCAGACGAGCAATCAGGCGACTGGCCAAGCAGCTGGAACAAACGAGAGGCATGCCATGCAGAGCGAGCAACAGCTGAAAAACGCAGAGCCAGAGTTCGTTCTCGATATCGAGGACATCCGCAAGCGCGCTCGCGAGCACTTGGACAAGGGCGCGGTGACTGATGACTATCAGGCCGTGCGCAAGACCATCGTGAAGCTCCTGAACGACGCATTGGCGACGGAGATCGTGTGCGTGCTGCGCTACAAGCGCCACGCCTACATGAGCGCCAACCAGGGCGGCATCGCGGGCTTTGCGATCACCAAAGAGCTGGCCAAGCATGCTTCCGAAGAGCAGATGCACGCAGATCGATTGGCAGAGCGAATCGTGCAGCTCGGTGGTGAACCGGACTTCGATCCGGCCAGCATCATCAAGCGCAGCCACTCTCAGTATGTCGCCGGCAGCTCTCTGCGCGAGATGATCACGGAAGATCTCGTTGCCGAGCGAGTCGCGGTCGAAATCTACTCCAAGCTGATTCGCTACATCGGCGATAAGGATGCGACCACGCGTCGACTCCTTGAAGAAATCCTGGAGCAGGAAGAGGAACACGCGGACGAGCTCAGCGACTTCGGTGCTCGCCTCAAGATGAGCGGCGATAACAAGTAACCACCCTCTGTACCAAGGAGAATACAAATGAACACGAACAGCGTTAACAACAAGATTGATTCGGCCGCCGACAAGGCCAAGGACCTCAACAAGAAGGTTGGCGACAAGATCGACGCCGCCGCCGACAAGGCCAAGGACCTCAACAAGGACCTGAACAAGGACCTCGACGACAAGATCGATACGTCGGCCGACAAGGCCAAGGACCTGAACAAGAAGGTGGGCGACAAGGTCGAGACTGCCGGCAACAAGGGCTCCGACGTCATCAAGAAGATTGAGGACAAGGTTGTCGAAGTGGCTCACGAAGTCGGCGACCGCGTGCAAGAGGGTGTCAAGAGCGCAAGCGATAAGGCGCACGAAGTCGGCCAGAAGGTCGGCCACATGGCGCAGGAAGTGGCGACCAAGGTCGAGCACACTGCCCAGGAGCTGGCGAACAAGGCCAGCAACAAGCTCAAGGATGCGACCAACGCCAACGACAAGAAGGCCCAGGCCTAGTCGCTGCCCCGCTCGCTGATTGCTGCCGCACAAGAGACCTGACCGCTCATCGGCAGGTACTCCTGGCAGCAAAAGAAAACGCCGCTCGCGCTTCACGGTGCGAGCGGCGTTTTTTTTTGGGAAAAAGGCTGATGCCGCCGCCCGACCTTTGGGGTGCGAGCGGCGCTGAGCTTACTTGGTGACGACGGGCGGCTTGGGATCGCCCTTCAGACGGTCGAGGCGGCGATAGAGGGAGCGACGATCGAGGCCAAGCAGGCGTGCGGCCTGGGATTTGTTGCCGCTCACAGCGCCGAGCACGTGCTGGATGTAGCGCAGCTCCATCTCCTCCAGCGTCACGAGCTCTGCCAGGTTGTCGCTGCCGAGCACCAGGCGATTGCTCTTATGCTCGCGGATCTTGTCGGGAAGATCATCGAGGCCGATCTCCGACATGCGGGTCAGCGCCACGGCGCGCTCGATGCAGTTTTCGAGCTCGCGGACGTTGCCCGGCCAGTCGTAGTCGATGAGCTTCTGCGCCGCCGGGCTGACGACGCCGACAACCTGCTTGCCTTCTGAGGCCGCGTACTTCTTGAGGAAGTGGTGGGCCAGGGTCAGGATGTCGTCGCGACGGGAGCGCAGCGGCGGCAGCGGGATGTGCACGACGTTGATGCGGTAATAGAGGTCGGAGCGGAAGCGGTTGGCCTCGACCTCCGACTCCAGGTCGCGATTGGTGGCGGTGATGAGGCGCGTCTCGAACGCAACCTCGCTGTCGCTGCCCACTGGCCGGACCTTGCGCTCCTGGAGGGCGCGCAGCAGCTTGGGCTGCATCTCCAGCGGCAGCTCGCCGACCTCGTCCAGGAACAGGGTGCCGCCGCTGGCCTGGAGAAAGAGGCCGGGCCGCGCCTGCTTGGCGTCGGTGAAGGCGCCGCGGACGTGGCCGAAAAGCTCGCTCTCAAGCAGGGCCGCGGGCATGGCGGCGCAGTTCACAGCGACGAAGGGGGCCGCCTTGCGGGCGCTGCGCGAGTGGATGGCGCGCGCCACCAGCTCTTTGCCGGTGCCGCTCTCGCCGGTGATGAGCACCGAGGCCTCGCTGTCGGCGACGCGATCGATGAGGTCAAAGACGCGGCGGATGGCGGGGCTGTCACCGATGATGTCGCCCAGGCGCTGATGCTGGGCGACGGCGGCTTGCAGGCGCCGGACCTCGTTTTTGAGGTTGCGGTGGTTTATCGCCCTCTGCAGCGTCAGCACCAGGGAGTCGACGGCGATGGGCTTGGTGATGAAGTCGTAGGCACCGGCGCGGATGGCCGCAATGGCGGTCTCCAGATTGCTGTGGCCGGTGACGACGATGACGGGCACATCGGGCCGATGCTCAGCGACGTAATTGCAGAGCTCAATGCCCGTCATGCCCTCCAGCTGGACGTCGGTGACCACCACATCCCAGTCGCTGTCGGTCAGCGACTGCGTCGCCTGAGAACCCAAAGCTACCGCTTGAACGGAAAAACCCCGTCGCTGCAAAGCCTCTTGCAACAACACGGCGGAATCTAAATCATCTTCAACCAGCAGGATGCGGCCGGCCATCTCCAGAACTCCTCGCGTTTTTCACCTAAGCATCTTGCCACCGTGTGTGGCCTCTTAGGTGCCGTTATGTTTGGGCCAGAAGAAGAAAAATCGCGCCCCTTTGCCTTCTACGGAATCCACGCCGACGCGCCCGCCCTGGCGCTCGACGAGCTTTTTCACCGTGGCCAGGCCGATGCCCGAGCCTTCGACCTTATCGCGCGATGCCAGCGTCTGGAACATGCCCCAGATGCGGTCCTGGTACTGCTTGGGCACCCCGGGGCCGTTGTCGGCGACCTCGAAGCGGATGAACTCGCCCTGGTCATCGGCGCTGATCTTTACATGCGGGTCGCTGCGCCGCGCGTGCTTGATGGCGTTGCTGAGCAGGTTCATGAGCACCTGCTGAAGCTGGGCGCGCTCGGTCAGGATCTGCGGCATGTCGTCGGCGATCTCGATGACGGCACCGGGCGGCGGCGCCACCATCTCGATGGTCTCGCGCAGAAGCTCGGCGGTGGCCACCTCGCGCAGCGGCTCACTGCTGCGGCCGGCGCGCGAGTAGTTCAGGATGTCGTCGATGAGCGTCTCCATTCGGCGAATGCGCCCGCGCATGAGCTCCAGCTGCTGCTGCGTGCTGGTGCCGACGCTGGAGCCCAGATCCTCTTCGATCCACTGCGCCAGGCTGGCGATGCCGCGCAGCGGGGCGCGCAGGTCGTGTGAGGCCGCGTAGGCAAACTCGTCAAGGTCGCGGTTGCTGCGCTCGAGATCGCGACGGGTGCGATCCCGCTCGCGCAGCGCATTTCCCAGGTCCGAGAGCGCCCGGCGCAGCGTGGCCTGATTTTCCATGCGTTCGCTATCGACGGTCGCCAGGCGTGTGGCCACCACCGCCTCCAGAGTCGCAATGATTGCGCAGCCAGCCATGGTTCCAAGGGCAATCCCGAACCTTGCATCGAATATGCCAAGTCGCGGCGCCAGCTCGATCAGCGCCCACATGCCGAGCGGCGGCACGAGCAGCGTCGCCGGCGCCAGCCGCCGCAGCATGGTGCCGCCTACAGTCGAGCTGATGATGACCGCAGCCAGCCCGCGCTGCGGTCGCGCCGCCAGCATCCCCAGCGCCAGTGCCATCATGGCAGCCGAGGCGTGAAGGCCAATGGTGACTGTGCTGTCGACATGGTACACGCGCGGCACCTGGAGCAGGGTGCCGGTGAAGGCCAGCAGCGCCAGCCATGCCGCCGCGCACGCCAGCCACTCCGATGGATACCACCGTCGCCCCGGGGTCTGGCCGAGCCCAACGCCCTGCACGTCGATGAGCAGCAGCGCCGTGCCCGTGATGATGAAATACACGGCGGCGCCGGTGGCCATCTGCCGGGGCTCGGAGCCGGAGGCGAGCAGCGCCGTCGGTCCGCGGGAAAAGAGCGCCAGCGCCCCCAGCGCCACAACCACAACGCCGGCCAGCTGCCCCAGCCGCTTGATGGCTGCGCTGCCAGGGTTTTCCCCTGTGTCGCTCTTTCTCACCAGCTCGCCATCCCCGTACACTGCGGCCAGCAGCCCGAGTCCCGCGAGCACCAGGCAGACCGCAGTCTCGGCCGACACGGGAAAATAGCTGCTGCTCCGCACGGACCATGTGCCGCAGAAGAGGCGCGCGGTCGCCAGCGCTGCCGCTCCAAGCAGGGCCACCGCCGCGCCCACTCCAAGCGCGAGCAGCCGGGCTTTCGAAATGGAGCGCGGCGGGAGCGGCAGGCTTGCGCCCTGCTCCGGCGTTTCGAGTGTTGCTGGTTCGCGCATCCGGCTACTTCGCTCTTTATCTTTCTCGGTCGGGCTGCTCGCGGTCGGGCTGCTCGCGGTCGGGCTGCTCGCGGTCGGGCTCTTTTTGGGCGCAGCCTGAGCTCCGACAAGCTGGGTCTAGGTAGTTGACCCAGAGCCTCTGCTCCCCCTGGGGTACGCTATTTGCAAGAACTGTTCACAATGTCGCGAAAGCTCAATATCTTGCTCGTTGAGGACGATGAGCTGGATGTCATCAACCTGCGCCGCGCCTTTCGCGACGCGCCTGGCATTGAATCCATCACCGTTGCCCCCGATGGGGTCGAAGCCCTGAGCCTGCTGCGCAGCGGCCAGCTCGCCTTGAAGCGCTTGCTCATTCTTCTGGATCTGCGCATGCCCCGCATGAGTGGGCTCGAATTCTTGCATCATCTGCGCCAAGATCAGGCGCTGCACATGCTGCCGGTCGTCGTGCTGACCACGTCGCGAGATCAGCGCGACCTGAAAGAGGCCTATGAAAACCACGTGGCCGGATATTTGCTTAAACCGGTCTCGTTGGTGCAGTTTCGCGACACGATGAACCATCTTCTGGCGTACTACAGCTACGTCGATTTTCCGTGGGAGAGCAATGAACCCTGAGACCTGGCGAGTGCTGCTTGTCGAAGACGATCAAGTCGATCGCATCGCGGTGCGGCGTGCCTTGGTTGCCGCGCCGGTTCCCATCAAGCTGGATGAAGTGGAGCGCGCCTCCGAAGTGCTGGAGCGCCTGCGCACGCCTCCCGGCGAAGCTCCCTACGACTGCTTGCTGATCGACTGTTACCTTCCCGATTCCTCGGGCGTGGAGCTGATCCAGAGCCTGCGCAAACAGGGCATCACGACGCCGATCCTGGCTGTGACCGGACAGGATGACGAGGCGACCGAAGAGGCGCTGCTGGCCGCTGGTGCATCGGACTACATGCCCAAGCAGGACTGGCGTCCGGACCGGCTGACGCGGCGGATCCGCCACGCGATTCGCATCGGCCGTATGGAGACGAACTATGCGGCCGCGCTGGCAGCGGCGAAGAGCGCGGTGCGCGATCGCGATGATCTGCTCTCGATCGTCTCGCACGATCTGCGAAGTCCGCTCAACGCCATTCGCATTGCGGCCGATGAGCTGATCGATCCGAACCTGGATCACGGCGAGCGCAAGCTGATGGTGGGGGCGGTGCAGCGCTCGCTCAAGCGCGCCGATAAGCTCATCTGCGATCTGCTGGATGTGAGCTGCATCGAGTCGGGCAAGCTGTCGCTCTCATGTACGGCGGTGTCGGTAAAAGACCTGCTTGAGCGCGCGCGCTCGGATCACGCGCTGGCGGCCCGCGATGGCGGACTTGAGCTCAAGGTGGAGGTCGAGCCGGATCTGGGAATGGTGCTGGCGGATCGCGAGCGCATCTTGCAGGTGTTTGGAAACCTGGTGGGAAATGCGGTGCGCTACGCCAAGGACAGCGGCATCGTGACCCTGGCAGCCAAGGCCAGCGGGGATCGGATCGAGTTTTCGGTCACGGATCGCGGCAAGGGGATCTCGGCGGATCAGGTTCCCCATCTGTTCGATCGATTCTTCCAGGCCAACCAGCAGCGCCGCGCCGGAGCGGGGCTGGGCCTCGCCATCTCCAAAGGCATCGTCGAGGCGCACGGCGGAACGATCACCGCGACGAGCACCCTGGGCAAGGGAACCCGCTTCAGCTTCCTGCTCAAGCGCGGAAAGTAGAGGCAGCGCCGGCTCTATTCGGCGAAGAAGACCAGATAGGCGGCGACCTTGGCCTTCATGGCCTCGGAGTCGGTGTATCCGTCGACTTCGTAGGCGATGGAGCCGTTTTTGCGCACGATGCCGCTCGGCTCGATCTCCCACGCGATGGAGCCGTGCTTGCGCACATAGCGGCCGTCGATCTCGGCAACTATCGATCCGCTTTTGCGGATGTAGTGGCCGTCGATCTCGCCAACTATCGATCCGCTCTTGCGCACGTAGTTGCCGTCAAACTCCGCTACTATCGATCCGTGCTCGCGCAGGTATTTGCCGTCGAGCTCCGCGACAATCGAGCCGCTCTTGCGGATGTACGAGCCCGCCAGCGCCGCGCTGCTGGCCAGCGTGAGCACGCTGAGCCCGAGCGCCACGATCCACTTTGAAAAGCGCAGCGCAGAACTTTTCCCAGAAACAGACTTCTCAGAAGCAGCTTTCATAGAACACCTTTTCCCATGTGCGTTCTCTCCATTTTGCCTGACCTGCGCAGGAAGCCCAGCGCGCTCTGCGGACGCATCGCCAATTTGCTTGTAGTTGCACAGCATCCCTGATGTACTCGGCGGAAGTTAGGTTCTCGATCGGTGGCTCGATGGGTTGCCATCACGGCTCCAGACCTGCTCAGGATGGGAGGCTTTGCGATGCGTTTTCGTCCGGATCCATCTTTTTACCCCTCGCCCCGCATGGCCATGGCTGCGGACAAAGAGCGCTTCGCCTATGTGACGGCGTTCGATGCCGGGGCCGCGCTCGGGCGTCCCGGGCCGCATCTGCACGACGGCCTGGCGACCATCGATGTCGATCCGCAGTCGCCGACCTACTCGCAGATGGTCTCGTTTTCCGAGGTGCCGACCTATGGAGACGAGCTTCACCACTCGGGCTGGAATGCGTGCAGCGCGTCGCTGTGCCCCTATGCTCCGCATCCGCATGTGGAGCGGCGCTATCTGCTGCTGCCGGCGCTGCGCTCCTCGCGCATCTTCGCCTTCGACATCAAGCAGGACGAGCGCAAGCCCACGCTGCACCGCGTGATCGAGGCTGAAGAGATCAGCAGCCGCACCGGCTACTCGCGTCCGCACACGCTGCACTGCGGACCCGACGGCATCTACGTCTCGGCGCTGGGCAGCCCGAGCGGTGAAGGGCCGGGCGGCATCTTCCTGCTCGACTGCGACTCGCTGGATGTGCTGGGCCGCTGGGAGATCGATCGCGGTCCGCAGTACCTGCACTACGACTTCTGGTGGCACCTCGGACACGACACGCTCTTGTCCAGCGAGTGGGGCACGCCCAACATGATCGAAGGCGGCGTGATTCCCGAGCTGCTGCTGGGGAAAAAATATGGCCATCGCCTGCACGTCTGGGATCTGCGCCGGCGCAAGCATCAGCAGGTGCTCGACATCGGGGACGAGCACCAGATGGCGCTGGAGCTGCGGCCCGCGCACGATCCGACGCGAGCCTACGGCTTCATGGGCTGCGTGGTCAGCGTGAAGGATCTGAGCGCATCGATCTGGCTGTGGCACCGCGATGGCGACAAGTGGGCCATCACCAAGGTCATCGAGATCCCCGCCGAGCCCGCGGATCCAGCGACGCTGCCGCCGCTGCTCAAGGGCTTTGGCGCTGTGCCGCCGCTGTGCACCGATATCAACCTGTCGCTCGACGATCGCTTCTTGTATGTGTCGTGCTGGGGCACCGGCGATCTGCATCAGTACGATGTCAGCGATCCGTTCAAGCCCAAGCTCACCAGCACCATCCGACTCGGCGGCATCGTCTCGCGCGCGGCGCATCCGCGCTCGGGACCGCTCACCGGAGCGCCGCAGATGGTCGAGGTGAGCCGCGATGGCCGGCGCATCTACTTTACGAGCTCGCTCTACGCGGCCTGGGATGAGCAGTTCTATCCCGAGCCCACGCCCGTGACCGGCTGGATGGCCAAGGTCGACGCCGATCCCGCGGGCGGCATGACGCTCGATCCGCGCTTCTTCGTCGACTTCGGCAAGCGGCGCTCGCATCAGGTGCGGCTGGCGGGCGGCGACGCTTCGTCCGACTCGTTCTGCTTCCCATGAGCGGCTCGCTGGTCCAGTGGGGCGCGCTCGCCGGGCTCGGGATCTATCACGGCCTGAACCCGGGCATGGGCTGGCTGTTCGCAGTTGCGCTCGGCCTGCAAGAGCGCAGCAGTCAGGCGGTGGTGCGCGCCCTGCCGCCGATTGCGCTCGGCCACGCCGCTTCGGTGAGCCTGGTGGTTGCGCTGCTGTTTGCGGGGCAGCGCAGCCTGCCCGAGGGGCTGTTGCGCTGGCTGCTCGGCGGCGTCCTGATCGCGTTCGGGCTCTACAAGCTCGTGCGGCCGCGCCATCCGCGCTGGGTGGGAATGCGCGTTGGATTTCGCGACCTTACGCTGTGGTCGTTCCTGATGGCCACTGCGCACGGGGCCGGGCTGATGCTGGTGCCGGTGTTCCTGCTATCCGACGGTGCGCCCTGTCATGGCGAGGCGTGTCATGCCGCAGTGGGGCTGCTCGCGCGCGGCTGGCCAAGCTATGTTGCAGCAGTGGCTGTTCACACCGGCGCCATGCTCGCCGCAACCGCCGCGGTGGCGCTGGTCGTCTACCATCGCGTGGGGCTGGCGGTGCTGCGCCGCGGCTGGCTGAACCTGGATCAGGTGTGGGCGGGTGCGATGATCCTGAGCGGCATTGTCGCCGTCGCGCTGTAGCGTGGCGTTGCTAAGATAGAAGCATGAGCAGCCTGGGCGATCCGATCGAGGAGCTCACGATCGGAGCGGTGCGCGTGATCGTCCGCTACGGCTGCGTGCGCCGCGATCAGTATGAGCTGCTGGCCAGCCAGCCGTTTCCGGCGGAGCTTGAGGGCCGCCTGGCAGCGCTGGGAACGCGGCGCGGGTCGCCCATCCTCTACACGGTGGATGTCGAGGGCGTGCACCAGCTGACCGTTGCGCCGGCGCGCGGCCGCCTGGTCATCATGCCGCGCCTGCGCGTCGAGCGGGCGGCGCAGCGGGCGGCAGCGCTGGCGGTGGCAGAGCTGGTCGCAGCCGCGCTGACAGACGATGCACGCGGCTGATCAGGAGGCGCTGGTCAGCAGGCGCTGCGCCGCAAACTCGCAGCGCTCATCGCCCTTGGCGAGGCAGCGATGCTCGGTCGCGACAAAGCGGTTCTCACCGCGAAAGAGCTGCCGGTAATAGGACTCGGTCAGCTCGGGGCTGCTCAAGATGTCGCCGACATACAGCAGGTTCATGAGACCCGCAACGCCGCCATTTGCCAGGTAGCAGCGCGGTCGCTCGCTCTGCGGATAGTCGCGCCGCCAGCCGGTCGCTTCATACGAGTCTTCAACCGTGATCACCAGCCGCTCGCCGGGCACCAGCTCCTGGATGCGCCAGCGGCCCCAGCCAAACGTGTTCACCACCGCGACCATTCCGCGCAGCCAGTCTTCGCGCGACTCGATCATGGGTCGCACCACCGCGTCCCACTCGGCCGACTTCATGACGCCGCCGAACGTGTTGAACGCGCAGACATGGCCCGCTTCGATCAGCAGAAAGGCGCCATCCTCGATGAGCTCGGGCGTCTGCTCAAGGCGGCGCACGGTCGCAAACGAGATGCGGTTGTAGTAGTCGGCCAGGTGCTTGGTGAGATAAAGACCGAAGGCCGGAATCAGCCCTTCGTCGTTGCCGGCAATGCCCAGACCTGCGACCGCAGCGATGATCTTCCGCTCGTCGATTGCCATCACTGCACCTCGACTGCGAGGATGCAGGAGGGCGCTCCGGTGGCTGCGCACTGCAGCTCGCGGCCGTGCATCCGCTCGGGCGGGAGGTTGCACGCGGCAGTCAGCGCTGCCACCCAGTATCCGACGGCAAAATGGCAGACCGGGCGCTGGCTGGGACCGAACTTGCTGCGCCAGCCGATGGCATAGTGCGAGGTCGCAAGCTGCACGCGGCCTCCCATTGCTCCGAGCTCCTCGGGCTGCGCGAGACCAAAGCCCAGCGACCCAAACAGCGCGCGCGCGCGCGCGAGCTTGTCCTGAAGCTCTGCCTCTGGGCTCGCGCCAAAGAGCTCGCTCAGGATGATGCGCACCGCCTCCGCTGCGGCCAGCATCTGGATCCGCGGACCCTCTTCGGGCAGCGCATCCTCGATGATGCGCTGTAGAAACAGGTTGTAGTGATGGCAGTGAAACACGAGCCGCCGGCCCGCAAGCTCGACGAGGTTCTTTTGCGCATCGAAGTGCGGTGCATCACCTGGCCCTGTCATGGCGCTTCGCCTTCGGCCAGGATCTCGCGGGCCACCTGCTCGGCATGGGCGACAAGCTGCGGCTCATCTTCCATGGTTGCCGCAAGCCGCGACAGCGCCTTGCCAACCTTCAGGTTCAGACGGGCCAGATCCACGTTCGGCAGTCCATTGGAGCGATTGCGGACTCGCTCGACGATCTGGACCAGGCGCTTGCCCATGGGATGTCACATTCTCCTTCATTCAGGGTCTGGTATTGAGCAGAGCGTGTCAACGCAGCACTGAGCGAACCTGCCGATTTCATTGAAAAACGAGGTAGGAGCCAGGCGCACTCTGCCCGGTCACGTCGTGTGGAGCAGCCGCTGGATGGTGCCGAGCAGCTGCGAGAAGGCGTCGCCTTTGAGATGCAGCGCATCCACCGGGTGCGGCAGCTGCGCCGGCCTCTCGCCGCAGACCAGGATGATGCGCGCCGCCGGCAGGCGCTGACGCAGCTCGGGAATGAGCTCGTGGCCCTGGCCATCGCCCAGCTGGTTGTCGATAAGGATGAGCGCGTAGCTTGCGCGCCTGATCTGGCTTCGCGACTCTGCCAGCGACGCCACCGCATCGACCCGAAAGCCGCTGTCCTCCAGCAGCGCCGAAAGGGTGAGCGCGTTGCCCACATCATCTTCTACCAGCAGCACCGAGTCGCGAGCCGCGCCGCTCATGGGCTCTGCCGGGCGTTCATGCACCGCATGCGCGAGGTCGCAACGGCCAGGCGCATGGTGCGGACAAGCCCTTCGGGATCGCAGGGCTTGGTGAGCACCGCGAAGATCTTGCGCTCGTGATCCGCCTCGCGAATCTCGCGCGTTCGCGAGTGGGCGGTCAGCAAGATGGCGACCATGTTCGGATAGGCGACTCCGACGACATTGAGCAGCTGCAGGCCGGTCATGCCGGGCATCTGATAGTCGGTGATCAGCACCTGATAGGTGCGGGCCGACAGGTGCTCGGTCGCCTCCTTGGCATTGCGCACCAGATCCACTTCGTAAAACTCGCCGAGGATCGCGGCCAAGGTCTCGCGCGCTGCCCGATCGTCATCGACAATCAGCACACAGTCGCGCGCAGCTGCGGGAGCGGTGGAGGTCATGGCCGCCGTCAGGAATCCTGACCATGAAGCGAGCGCAGGCTCGCGATCGCAAAGGTCACGACCAGGGTTGCGCCCGGCGCAGACTCCGCGATCCGCAGCTCGGCTCCGTGGTGCGCTGCGATGCGCCGCGCGAGCCTGAGACCCAGGCCGCTGTGCCCCGGCTTCTCGCTAAAGAAGGGCTCGAACGCCCGCTTGACCGCCTCTGCGCTCAGCCCCGGACCGGTATCGCTCACGGTCAGGCTCACCTGGTCCGGATCCTCTGCGCTGCGCAGGGTCAGCACCTGTTCCGATGGGGCGGACGCGGGCATGGCCTCCAGCGCGTTTTCGATCAGATAGCGCACAAGCAGCGCCACCTCCGCGGCCTGAAATGGATGTGGTGTGGGGGCGTGAAGATCCAGGCGCACCTGCACGTGCGCTGGCGGCGCGGCCAGCTCCAGCGCGTCCTGGATGCAGCTGTCGAGCGGCACCGGCTCAGCGGGCTGCGAGGCGGCATCCTTCTGACCCAGACCCGCGACGATCAGCTCGCTCGCCGCGCCGAGCTCGTCATCGATCAGCTTGAAGAATGCGCCCACGCGCGGATCCTTCAGCGCTGCTTCGCTCTGCTCGACCCGGCGGCGAATGTAATAGGCCGCGTTGCGCACATTGCCGAGCTTGTTGCGCAGATCGTGCCGCAAGAGCGATGCAAGCTCCTGCGCCACCAGCGTCCGCTCCAGCGCAGCGACCTGCCGCTGCTTCATCGCCGCGCCACTTTGCTGCCGCGGGCCGCAGCAATGGTTCGCGCCAGAAGCGAGGCGGTGATGGGCTTGCGCAGCCAGGTGAGGGCGCCGCTGCCGCCGAGCTTGCGCACGAGCTCAGGCAAGTCGTGTCCGGAGATGGCGATGAAGGCGAGCTGCGGATTTATCTGCTTCATGCGATCCAGGAGCGGCGGCGAGCCGCCGGTGGCCATCAGCAGATCGACCACGCAGATGTCGACCGCGGTGTCGCGCAGCACCTGCTCGGCAGACGCCTCATCGAACACCGCGCGCGCCCGAATGCCCAGCTTGTGCAGCGCCTCCGCAGCCTGCGCGGCCTCCTCCTGTGAGCTATCGATGATCAGCGTGGTCGGGCGCTGGCCTGCCTGCACCAGCAGCGGCAGCACCCGGCTGATGTCGAAGGGCTTGGCCAGCACTGCAAAGGCGCCCTCGCGCATCGCCTCTTCCATGAGCGACTCCACCGCGAACCCGGTCATCAGCACCACGGGCAGCTCCGGATGCAGCTGGCGGATCTGGCGGAACAGCTCCACGCCGCTGATGCCCGGCATGCGCACATCGGTGAGCACCAGATCGAAGCACTGCTCCGCCATGAGCGCCAAGGCCGCCTCGCCGCTGTCGGCCGTGAAGCTCTGCATCCCTTCGAGCTCCAGGTTGGCGGCCAGCGTGATCAGGTGCGACGGCTCGTCATCGACCAGCAGCACACGCAGCGCGCTCATGGCTGCCCTCGATCTCGGGCCATGCCGCCTTGCGAGCTGATCGACGAAGTGCCGGGAATGGTCAGCGTGAACGTGGTGCCCAGGTCGGTCTGACTCTGCACCGTGATGTGTCCGCGGTGGCGTCGGATGATGCTCTGCACGATGGCCAGCCCAAGACCGGTGCCCTTGAGCTTGGTCGTGTAGAGAGGCTCAAAGATGCGCCCCAGCGAGCTCTGGGGAATGCCGCTGCCGTTGTCCTGGATGCTCAGCACAAAGGCGGCGCCGTCGCCTCCAGTCGCAGAGATGGTGACGCGACCGGCGCGCTCTCGCGGTATCGCATCCACCGCGTTCTGGATCAGGTTGACGAGCACCTGGCGCAGCTGCTCGCGATCGACGTGGGGCATGGGCAGGTCGGCCGGCACGCCGTTTTCCACCGCCACTGCACCGATGTGCACCAAGCTGATTGCCTCTTCGGTCAGCGACCGCAGCGGGCAGGGCTGCAAGATCAGCTCGCGCTCGCGAGCGAAGTCGAGCAGATCGTTGATGATCTTGCCCATCATGGTGAGCTCGCGCTCCATGATGTCGAAGAACTGCGGGATCTTGGGATCGCTCACCGCGCGCACTGCGCCATCCTGATCGAGCAGGCGGCGCGAAAGGTACGTGGCGGCGTTGCGCACTGCGCCCAGGGGATTGCGCAGCTCATGGCCTACGGATGCCGCCAGCTGGCCGATGGCCGCCAGCTTTTCGCTGCGCCGCAGCGCGGTCTGCTGCTGCTCGATCACGCCCAGATATTTCTCCAGCTCTTCAAGCAGGCTGCGGCGGCTCTCGGCCAGGAGCTGCGCTTCGGCGGCGCGCTGCGCCAGCGCCAGGGTCGTCTCGCGCAGATCGGCCTCGATGCGCTTGGCTTCGGTCACGTCTTGCGCGGATGTATATAGCTTGTTGCCAAAGGGCGCGGTGGTCCAGCTGAGCCAGCAGTAGTCGCCGTTCTTCTTGCGATAGCGATTCTCAAAGCGGATCGTCGGTACGCCCGCCGAGAGCTTCTGCGCTTCGGCCAGGGTCGACGCCACATCTTCGGGATGCACGAACGAGATGAACGGCGTGCTGAGCAGCTCCTCCTGCGTATAGCCGAGCACGCGCTCGAAGGCGGGATTGATGCGCTTGAAGTAGCCATCGGTTCCGGCGATGCACACCATGTGCAGCGTCAGCTCGAAGAAGCGGTCAAGATCCTGTCCGATCTGCCGCTGACCGGTGATGTTGGTAAACGTCACCAGCACGCAGCGATTGGGCAGGCCGTGCGCGCGCACTGCATAGATGTGCACGACATCGTGTGCAGTGGTAAACGACTGCTCTGCAAGGTCGATGCTGCGGCCGGATAGCGCCACGTCGCGGTACTGCCGGAGGATCGGGGTGCCGACAATGGACGGGAACACCTCCGCCATGGTCTTGTTGAGGAAGCTGGCCCAGGGGATGCCGGAGGAGCGCTCGGCCGCGGCGTTGTAGGCGAGCAACCGCAGCGTGCCCGGATCCTCGGGATTTTCCAGCTGCCAGACCGCGGCGCCAAGCTCCATCGCACCGATGATGTTCTGGAAGAGCTCGGGCGAGACCTCCGCAGCGCAGGCCAGACCGCGATTTGCAGCTGAAGGTGCAGACTGATGCACGCTCTGCTCTGCTGCCGGCTCTGCGGAAGCGTCAGCGGCCAGGTCAACCGATAGCTCTGCGGAAGCGTCCAGAACCTTCATGAGTTACCAAGACCTTGAAGCATGCACGCACTCCAGGCCCATACGTAGACCTACGTAAGGCCACTCATCAACCTGCGGCCAAGCGCAATCAGCTGCGCGTTTTCGCCCACATTTTCCAGGTAGCTCTGCCGCCAGACCGGATCGGGAATGCGCTCTGCGCGTGCGCGCAGTGTGGATAGCGCCGACCGCAGCTCCGTCGTGACCTGCGCGCTGTCGCCTGCGAGCTCCGCGGTCTCGATCACGACCAGCCGCAGGTTGAGATCATGGATGCTGGTGCCATCGAGCGAATGCAGCTCGGCGCTGGCCGCTTCGGCGACCAGCCGCGCGTCGTCGATGCGCGACTGCGCGAGCAGCGTGCGGATGAGCTGCGCGTGGACCCCGGTGCGCAGCGGCCAGAAGGTGCTCATGGCCTGGAGCGCGGCGCGCGCTTTCTGCTCTGCGGAAGCTGCATCGCCGCGCCGGGACTGCACAAGCGACAGCGTCCACAGCGCAAGCCCGGTGATAAGACCGCTGCCCTGGATGCGCTGGAGCGCGGCGCTGGCCAGCTCCTCGGCAGCGGCCCCCTGGTCCTCGCGGGTGGCGAGCCAGCGCGCCGCTTTGACCGCGGTGAAGTGATAGCCGAGCGGCTCTCCGAGCTCGCGCAGCTTCTCCAGTGCGGCCAGCAGCCTGGCTTCACCCTGGGGCGAGCCAAGCTCAAGCTCAGCGAGCGCCGCTTCGCTCTGCATGCGCGCAATCCAGCGCTGGTTGCCCACGCGCTCTGCCGCGGCCAGCGCCTCTTCGGCATGTCGCCAGGCTGCCCACGGCTCGCCGACCAGCATGCGCGACAGGCGATGCTGGGCATGGCGCAGCCACAGGGCATGCAGCGGCTCGCGCTCCAGCGTGCTGCCCGTCTGCCGCTCCATGCGCGCCAGCAGCGCCCGACCCGACAGCCGCTGTCCAGCAAGGCTGAACGCGCTCACGAAGATGCCGGCCGTTTCCAGATAGGTGGACATGGAATCGGGCCGGGGCTCGATGGTCATGAACTGCCCGGCGGTATCTGCGAGCGCATCCCAGCTGCCGGTCATGAAGCAGGCGACCAGCAGCGCGTACAGCGTCGGATAAAAGCGCGGGCTGTCCGGCGACAAGAGTCGCAGCGCCTGCTCGGCCAGCTGGGCGCAGCGTGCGAACTCGATGCTGTGCAAGTGGATGCCGGCCTGAAGACCCAGCAGCGAGCCGAGCACTTCGCCCTGCGGATGGCAGTCGATTCCGCGCTGCGCGCAGACCCGGGCAAGTGCAAGGTCGTGACCACTCAGGGCCTGCGCGGCGGCGCCTGCAAAGTGAGGCGCTGCGTGCACAGGTTCGTCGCTGGCCATGAAGTGCTCGGCAATCACAAGCGGATCGAGCTCACCGGCCTGCTCCAGATAGAGGCCAGCCAGCCGGTGGTAGCGGCGCTTCTGATCATCAAGGAGCAGGCTGTGCGCGGCATCGCTCATCAAGGGATGGCGAAACGAGTACTCAACATCGCCGCGGATATGGCTGGTCTTGTTGGCCGCGATGATCTCGGCCTGGGCGAGCAGCTGGAGCTCGATGTCCACGTCATCGGGCCTCACGCTGTCTTGCAGCGCCAGCACACCGCCGCGCCAGAAGCGCCGCCCGAACACGCTCGCCTTGCCCAGCACGGATCGGGTGAGTGGCTCAAGCCGCTGCATACGCGCCTGCAAGATGGCGAGCACCGTCGCGGGGACCTGCTCGCTGCCCGATTCCTTCTCCGCGCGGATGAGCTCCTCCAGCAGCAGCGCGTTGCCGGCCGCCTGGGTTGCGATGCGCGCTATGGTGCTCTCGGAAAGCGAGGTGCCCAGCACGCAGCGGATCAGGCGCTCGCTGGCCGCGCGGCTGAGACCACTCAGCGGAATCTCTTTGACGTTGGGCCAGTCGCGCACTTTGGGAAACGCGCCCTTGGCCTCGGGCCGTCCAAACGCGAGCACCATGAGCGGGTGTGTCTCCAGATCGCGCAGCGCGGCATCTAGCAAGGCAACTGAGGATGAGTCGCCCCAGTGCAGATCGTCGATGATGAGCATCACCGGCATGCGCCGACACAGCCCATCGATGAACTGGATGAACGCGCTCAAGCTGCGCTGCGCCAGCGTGCTCAAGTCGAGCCGCGCCGACCGCATCTCGCGCTCATCATCGCTGGAAAAGGGCAGCTGGCAGATCTCGCCGAGCGTTCTTGCCACCTGCACGCCCGCTTCTTCACCCAGCAGATCCTTGCACGTGGTGAGCAGCCGCTCTCTTGCGACGCTCGAATCCATGGTGGCGTCAATGCCGCAGAGCCGGCGCAGACCTTGACCAATCAGCGAATAGGGCGCACCCACCGAGAGTTGCTCGCCGATGCACAGGATGATGCTGGTGGGGCGCGAGCGCCGGCGCGTTCGGGTGATGAACTCCTGGCGCAGGCGGGTCTTGCCCATGCCCGGTGGCGCGGTGATGAGCACTGCCTGCGCCGCCTGATCCTCGCGGCAGTGCAGCTGGATCGCCTCCAGGATGGCCAGATCCTGATCGCGCCCCACGCAAGGCGTGAGCGTTCCCATCACCGGGCGCGCATCCTCGGACGACAGCATCTCGCCGGTGAGCAGGGCGCCGCCGGGCACAGGTAGGAGGATGTAGTTTCTCTCCAGCAGCGAGGCGGTGAGCGTGTCGACCCACACGGCGCCCGGCGCCATGGCCGCGATCTGGCCGCTCTCCTGCGCGGCGCTGCGCCGCATGCACAGAAGCTGCGCTGCGCGATCCACGACCTCGCCCAGGACCTGCTCGTTGGCGACATAGCCAAGCCCGGTGGCCACGGCCAGCGAAGCGTTGCGCCACTGCGTCTTGATCAGCAGCGCGCTGCGCGCCGCATGCGCCGCCTGATCGTGCGCGGAGTCCGAGGGCGTCATCGTCAAGAGCAGCGAGCCATCAAACATCCAGTTTGGGTGCGCACCGTGGCGGATCAGCGTGCTCTCCAGCGCCTTTTTCGCCTCCTGCTGGGACGGCGCGGTCAGCGCAATGGGCTCAGCTGCACCCAGGCTCTCGGTGGGCACTGCCAGTACCACGCTGTACAGGCTCTGCTCGCCGCGAAGCTCGCTCTGGATCGCCGTGATGGGCGCCACTTCATCGACGTCAGTGGTGGGCGTGATGAGCTCCAGCTGCTCCAGCAGCTGCTCGCCGCTGCGCGGACGCTTCGTCGGATCCTTGGCCAGCATCCTGCCGATCAGCGCCGAGAGCGGCTCTGGAACCCAGGGACACAGCTGATTGAGCGGTGGATCCTGCTGAAGAAGGATCCGGGCCAGCGCTGCCACCATGTGCTCGCCCGCGCGCTGCGGCTGCTCGGCCAGGCCTTGATAGACCACGCGACCCAGCGAGTAGATGTCGGCAGCCGGCGTGATCTCGCTCGCCGCGCCTGCCTGCTCGGGCGACATATATTCGAGCGTGCCGACGATCGCACCGGTGAGCGTGAGCGCTGACATCGTGGTCAGGTCGGCGTAGTGCGCGATGCCGAAGTCGAGCAGCACGATGCGGTCGAACTGACCGCCGCAAAGAAACAGGTTGCTGGGCTTGATGTCGCGATGAACGATGCCGGCCGCGTGCGCGCAAGCGAGCGCCGACGCCACCTGCTGAAGCAGCTTGCGGCCCTCGCTCACCGAGAGCGGACCACGCGCCATGCGCCGCGCCAGATCCTCGCCCTCCAGCCACTCCATGACCAGATAGCGCGCGCCATCTTCCAGGTTGCCGCTGTTCACATACGAGACGATGCCGGGATGCTGAAGCTCCTCAAGGATGCGCCCCTCGCGCGCAAAGCGCCGCGCTTCGATGCTGTTGCCCGCCATGCGATGCAGCACCTTGAGCGCAACCTCTTTTCCGGTGCTGCGGTCTCGCGCTTGATAGACCGTCCCCATTCCGCCTGAACCAGCGCTCCGAGTGATCTCAAATCGGTCGGCAATCACATTTCCAGCGTTGAGCTTAGACGGCATGATCCACTTTGAGCGCCCATCCACCGCCAGATGCTGGGCCCGGGGCATCGGCGCTAGCAAGATCCGGCTAGGGTGGGATTATAGCGCCTATCTCTCGCTCAGGGAACGTGAGACGCGCTATCGAGACAGTTTTCATCTTTGGGTTTCGATTCGGGGTTTCGGAGCGCTAGGGTTTGGTCGAAGTCCAGGCCGCGTCGTCATTTACAAACTGGGTGATCCACGTCCACAGCGGCACACCCTGCGCGGTGGTCGCAGAGGGCTTGCCGAGGAAGGTGTGGCCGGTGCCGGTGACGAAGTAATAGCGCGCCTGCGGCAGCGGATCGAGCTTGCTCGCCGCGAGGCTGTAGAGGTTGGCCTGAAACTCTGCTTCCGTCTGACCAAAGTAGGTTCGGATGACGCCGTCCTGCGTATAGGAGAGCAGCGCCATGCGGTCGCTGGGAAACTGGGCGGCAAGGTTTGAGACCAGCGCCGACATGTCCTGTTTGCAGGTGGGACAGATCGGCCCGAGCGTGCGATCGAGTCCCCACGATGCATACCAGCTGCTGCGCAGCGCCGGCTGGATCGCGTCGCCCACAAAGAGTGGCCCGCTGTCGTCGAGCAGATAGATCTTGCTGCCGGGAAAATAGTGATGAAAGAGGTCGTAGACCATGTTGCTGCCGAAGCCGCCAGCGCTGCTGCCGCTGACGACGATCTTGCCGCCTGGCGGCACGGTGGCGGCGAGCCGCGTCAGGTACGCTGTGACGTTGGCGCGACCCTTGTGATGAAAGATCTTCGATTCGGTGCCGCTGCCATTGGTGTAGGTGATGACATTGTCGCCGCCGTGGATGTCGCTGGTGCAGTAGGGAACGAAGGCGAAGTTGAAGCTGCCGAAGGGATTGGGCGCCGCTCGATCGAGCACGGAGCCACCGACGCCAGCCACCGTCGCGCCGAACTGCGCGCTGCCAAACGGGCCATGCGTGGAGACGGGGAGCTGCACGCACGTGGTGTAGTCCCAGCACGCGCCGCCGCCGTTTAAGAACACCAGCAGATCCTTGCTGCCGTTCAGGTTGACGCCGATTCCGGTGGGGCTGCCGTCATCGCAGGAAGACTCGGGAAAGTCGACCCACGTCCACGTGTTCGCCGGCGCCTGAATCGCTGTGCCCACCGGCGGCAGCGGGGCTGTGGCCAGATCCGGCGTGCCCAGATCCGTGGGCATTGTCGGAGGCGAAGTACATTGAAAAAGAGCGAGACTGCTCGCGAGCATGAGCCCCGCTGTCAGAGTTTTTTGCATCTGAAACGCATTGCCTTCGCGCGTGCTGCCAGTGCGCATACTGCACCTCACCCCAAGACGTGGTTGCGCTCGATCGTTGCACGTAGCGAGCCGCACCGCCAGCGCCTGCGCCCACCCCTGGGCCGACGCTGCGCAGCTGTGATCCAGTGTCAGGAAATCGTCGGCAGATCAGGTTGGGGTTCGGCTGCGGGATGGTTGGTCTTGGGGGCGGCGGGGCTCTTGTCCTGGGGATGTGCGCAGGTGTGGGGAGGCAGCACCAAGGGCGCTTCCGACAACTGCGTGCGCAATCCGGATGCATGCACTGCGAGCCAGTTCTGCAACACGGTCACCGAAGCGTGCGAGGAAACGAGCCCGGCCGACATGAGCATGCCGGACCTGTACATGGGACCGCAGCCGCCGACGAGCTTCATCTTTCCCGGCGGGCTCACTGGCGGCCTGACCCAGCCGCGCGATGCCAACTACTCGCTGGAGGCGCAGGGTCCGGCCACGATCTATTACACGATGGATGGCTCGAATCCGACGCCCGGAGGGCGCAGCACCATGTCGGGCGCGAGCCCGGTGCGGCTGGGCGCTGTGCCCGGTGGAACCACGCTGCACTGGTCCGCGGACTATGGCCCCGGTTATTCGCTGGAGACGCCGCACACCTTCACCGCCAGCACCACCGTCACGCCGCCCGATGACTTTGGATACATCTCGGAGGCCGCGGTTTTTGATCTCAATGGCCAGTCGATCGTGACGGTTGCTCCGGGCACGCACCTGACCGGAGTGGTCAGCGCGCAGGTCTGGCAGAGCACGCCGGTCGGATACTGCCCGGGCTGCATCATTCAGTACGTCATCGCGGCCGAGGCAGTGGGCGCAGTGGGCTGCTCCAACGTCTTCAGCGGCTCTTATCCCGGCGGAACCGGGATGGTGCCCTTTGCCTTCGATGCACCGATGAATCCGGGAATCTATCGGCTGTTTGCGGGCTTCACGCTTCAGTTCTCGTGCGATGGCTCGGTGGCCAACGGTCCCGACGTCGGCGAGATCATCGTTCAGTAAAGAGCGGTTCAGCGAGAAGCTGGACCTTTACGCTCACAAAAACGCCGCGCCCACTTCATCGGAAAAGAGCACGCCCGCCTGGGTCAGCCGCAGCGTGTCGCCCGCAAGCTCCAGCCAGCCGCGCTCGCACATCGCACGCAGCGCCGCACCATAGGCCTGACGCGGATCCACGCCGTACTCGGCCGCAAAGCTGCTGCACGAGATCCCATCGATGCGGCGCAGACCCAGCCACACCGCTTCGCGCGCAAGCGCATCCTGCGAGCGCTGCTCATAAAGAGACAGCCCCGGAGCGCCCTCGCGCAGCTCGAAATCGGGGCGCCTGGCGGGCGGATTTTTATCGGCGCCGGGCGCCCACAGCGAAAGATAGGGATCGAGGCCGCGCTGGTTTGCGAAGCGCTCGCCGGTGCCGCTTGCGGTCAGGCGGCGAAACGAGTGCGCACCCACGCCCAGCCCCAGATACTCGCCACCGGTCCAGTAGAGCGAGTTGTGCCGCGAGCGGAGATCCGTGGAGTCGCGGCGCGCGAAGTTCGAGACCTCATACTGCACGTAACCGGCGCCGCTCAGAAACTCGCGCACGTGATCGTAGGCGTCGGCCTGCTTGTCGGGATCCGGCGCCTGAATCTCGCCGCGCCGCACCCACGCGCCCAGCGGCGTGCGCGGCTCAACGGTCAGCTGATAGAGCGACACATGCTCGGGCGCAAGCGCGACCAGATGGTGCAGATCCGCGTCGAGCTCGCGGCGGCGCTGCCGGAGCAGGCCGATCATCAGATCCAGCGACAGGTTGTTGATGCCGGCCTGCCGCGCCGCCTGCACCGCGAGCGGAATCTGCTCGGGAGTGTGGCGCCGGCCGAGCACCTGCAAGTGGCGGCGGGAAAAGGACTGCGCTCCGATCGAGAGGCGGTTCACTCCCGCTGCGCGCAGCGCCGCCACGGTGTCCGGTTCCAGCGTGGCGGGATCGCACTCCAGCGTCACTTCCGGCGCCAGCCCAGCGGGCGGCGGAAAGGCGCGGAGCACGGCCTGAAGCGCCGCGGCCACGCAGTCGGGCTGCCACAGCGACGGCGTTCCACCGCCAAAATAGACCGACACAGCCCGGCGGCCGGCAAACAGCGGCTGCTTGGCGGCCAGCTCGGCGGTGATGGCGTGCAGGTAGCGCTGATGGTGGATGGTGCGGCGCACCGCGATCGCAAAGTCGCAGTACGGGCAGCGCTGGGTGCAGTAGGGAAAGTGAATGTAGACGCCGAACGCACCCATCGCAGCTGTGCTCTAGCGGGGCAGGATGTAGCCGTGGTCAATGACCACGTTGGGATCCTGCGCGATGAAGCGGAACAAGGCGGCCTGCATAGCCTGAAGCTCAAGCGGGCGCTGGCTCGCCAGATCGTGCAGCTCGCGCGGGTCGCTCTGAACGTCGTACAGGCTGTAGCGCGGCCCCTCGCGGGTGGGTCGGTAGATGATCTTCCAGCGATCCGTGCGCAGGGCGCGGTGCTTGGCCACGGTCACCAGCTCCGAGTAGCGCTCGGCGAGCGCGATGTCGTCGTGCGCATCCACCGAGGTGGTGGCGGTGACGGCGGGGTAGGGCAGGCGCTGCTTCTCGGTGAAGCCGGGGCCGCTCGGCGTAAACCACAGCTCGGTCTCGTGGAAGGCCGCCAGGCCCAGGCTCGTCTCGCTGCCCTTGAGCAGCGGCAAGAGGCTCACGCCATCGAGCTCGCGGCCGCTCGCCGGCTGCTCGATGTCCAGCAGCTGAAGCAGGGTCGGCACGATGTCGATGTCGCGCACCAGACCGGGCACGTGATGGGCCGGGAAGCGGTGCACGGGATCGTAGATGATGAGCGGCACGTGCAGGGCGCTGTCGCCTTCGAGGTGCTCGCCGTGGCCCATGCCGCGCTCGGGCTCGTCGTACAGGTTCTCGCCGTGGTCGGCGAGGATGATGACGATGGTCTGCTCGTCGAGCTTGAGCCGGTGCAGGTCGCCGAGCAGCTTGCCGATGCTGTCGTCGGTGGCCCGCACCGCGCCGTCGTAGAGCGAGCGCACCTGGACCAGATCCGCGGGGCTCAGCTGCTCGCTGAGCGGCGGCTTGTGGTAGAGGAACGGGCCGCGATAACCGGGATCGGTGAAGCTGCGGTAGTAGGGCGCGGGCGCAGCGTAGGGAAAGTGCGCCGAGGAAAAGAACACGGTCAGAAAGAAGGGCGAGCCCGAGCGCTGGTAGTCGGAAAGGAGCGCGGTCGCCTGCGCCGCCAGGTGGTCGGCGTCGGCCAGCTCTGCGACCGAGCTGAGCTCGGGAAACATGCGCTGCCCAAGCTGCCCCATGACATAGGGCAGGAGGTTCTTGTGCACGGTCAGGCTGCGCTGGAGCACGATGGTGCGGGCGTCAAAGCTCGGCACCAGAGACTGCTCAAAGCCCAAATCGATGCGCCCGAAGACCTCGCCGCAGAAGTCGCTGAGCGCGGCGCTGTGATAGCCGGCGGGGCGCAAGAGCTGGGGCAGCGCCGGCGGCACGGCCGCGCGCTCGGCCAGCGTCGGAAACATGGTGCGGATGCCGTGGCGATAGGGGTAGCGGCCGGTGAGCAGCGTGACCAGCGACGGAAAGGTGCGCGGCACGGTGACGTGGGCGGCGTCAAACACAACGCTGCGCTCGGCCAGGCTGGTCAGCGTCGGCGAGATCCGGCGAGCCGCCGCTCCCACCCGATCGGCGCGCAGGCTGTCGACGGCGATCAGCAGCACCGACGGGCGCTTGGGCGGCGCCCCCGCGGCCGGATGCAGCTGCTCGGGGGCGTCGCTCGGGGCCAGCCAATGGAGCCCCAGCCCGATGAGCAGCGCCAGGCCGATCATCGCCAGCACCAGCCGCCCGGTGCCGAGCTCGGCCAGGAAGCGCCGGCCGCGGGCGGTCAAGAGCGGCGCCAGCAGCCAGAAGATGGCGAGCCCCAGCCCGACCGTCAGCCCCAGCCACACGCCGCGTCCGTGGGTCAGAGACACCATCAGGAAGCGGGCGATGCCGCCGCGGTCGTAAAACGCCTCGGTGAACAGCGCTGGCCGCTCCACCACGGCATGGGCCAGCAACGCGAGGTGGATGGCCAGCCCCAGCGCCAGGCTGATCAGCACCCGGCGGCCGATCGGCCAGGGCATGGGCGGCAGCGCAACCGGGGTGGCGGCCGAGTGCCGCTGGCGACGACGCGGCCACACGCCGCTGCGCTCCCACAGGTAGATGAGCAGCTGCGCCAGCGCGCCCACTGCTAGCCCGGCGACCGCATACGCCGCCAGCAAGCGCGCCTGATGCGCGACGAGCAGGCGGCCATAGCGGCTGAAGACCAGGCGCTCGATGCCGGCGTCGTACACGCCAAAGACCCGCAGATCGGCGCCGAACAGGAAGTCGATACCGAACAGGCCGACGTACAGCACCGCCACGGCCAGCAGCCCAACCAGCGTCGGCACAAGCAGGCGCAGACGATCCCCCAGCGCCCGCAGCGCACCGGATCTCCGCTCCGCGCGCCGGGGCTGCGGTTCGGGCGTGAGCTCGGGCTCGGCCTCGGGCTCGG
>Ga0075163_10000572_pt1 | contig 47462 bp, 39 predicted proteins | sample JI1023141ADNA_FD_71478 | JGI IMG/M metagenome (GOLD analysis project Ga0075163, IMG submission 71478) | Wastewater effluent complex algal communities from Wisconsin, to seasonally profile nutrient transformation and Carbon sequestration -... | ecosystem: Engineered > WWTP > Effluent > Algae...
AGAAGTAAAAGGTTGATTCCCAAAATACGAATCAACATTTGCGATATACTGTCGAAATTCGGGATCTACTTTTTCGAGTGCGCTTTTGTTATCGCCAATTGCGCCTGAAGAACCTCCGTTGAAGTTTGGAATCATTAACGAAAAAGTTTCACCTTGTCCGTAACTCCAAGCAGTTGCATAATCCTTATCTAAACCGGAGGTTTTATTTTCTTTATCGTGAGTAAGGTCGGATGTTCCTCGAGTGGTATACTTTCCGTAATCAACAGTTACCCAAAGGTTGGTGATGTTTGGACCTACTGCCAACAGCGCTGCAACAACTAAAAATGCACTCGCTTTTACAAATTGAGGCAATGCCTTAGCTTTAATAGCATCAATTATTTCTACTACTACAAGCAATGCTACGCAGAGCAATAAATAATAGGTAATTTGTAAGTGGTTTGCCGATAATTCAAGAGAAAGTGCCATGGCGGTGATAGCAGATCCCAGCAAAAATTTTCCGCGATAAGTCATAATAATTCCTGCAATTACTGGCGCCATGTAAGCAATAGCATAGCCTTTGGGATTGTGTCCTGCTTCAATTAAGATTAGAAAGTACGACGAAAAACCAAATGCTAATGCGCCAACTACGGCTAATAAAATATCGACTTCAAGCGTGAGCAATAAAAAATAAAATCCTAAAAAGCAGAGCAATACAATAGGAGCGGGGTGAGGCAAGCCAAATGAAAATACCTTGGTTAAATTTTTTACCAGGTTTGACGGATACAAAACCGAAATTTGATAAGCCGGCATACCGCTAAACATAGAATTTGTCCAAAGTGGCTCTTCGCCTGGGTGCGCTTCGCGGTAGTCGACAATTTCTTTCGACATGCCTTTAAAGTTAGAAACATCGGCTTGTTTTAATTTTTTTCCTTCGAGTAAAGGACTAAAATAAACCAAGGTTATGAGTATAAAGGAAAGCACAGCAAGAGCGTGCGGAATGATTTTTTTAAGAGAATTATTCATAAAAAGAATGGATTGTAATTAGGGCAAAAATAGAAAAACTTACTTCACTTCTTCATAATCAACATAATCGCCGTTATTTGAAGACTTGTTACGGGATTTATTTTCGGGGATAGATTCAACAGTAACCTCGCCTTGAGGCTTTTTACTGTGGTTGTTGAAATTGTTTTGAGTAAAGTTAAAATTTGAAGAACTGGGTTTAGAGCTGTTTCCGAAAATTCGAAACAACACAAAAATAACAACCAGTGTAAGTAGAAAATCCTGCATTATGAATGAGCTAAATAAAATTTGAAAAATAAAAAATTCGGTGTTTTTTCCAGCTGTAAATGTAGGGCTATTTTGGGGCTAATAAAAAAAATCTGCATTTACTCCATTCTCCATTCTCAATCCATAAATTAAGAATTAACCAACATCTCGGCAAATGCATCACCCATACAATCAATAATATCACCCGCTTTCATCGCGAATTCTGTATGCTTCTTGGCTGCAATATCACCGGCTTTTCCATGAAGATACATTCCCATAATACCGGCTTCTTTGGCTGTGTATCCTTGTGCCATTAATCCGGTTAAAATACCTGTTAATACATCACCACTGCCTCCCTTAGCCATGCCCGGGTTGCCTGTTGAATTAAAATAGAGTGTTCCATCAGGACAACACAATACACTGTATTTACCTTTTAAAAGTAAATGTAATTTATAGCGAATGGCAAATTCCTTGGCCAACTGTAAGCGGTGAAAATCATTGGTTGCTTTTTCGCTTAATCGTTCAAATTCTTTAACATGAGGAGTTAAAATCACTTCCGAGTGTAAGAACCCTAACCAGGTTTTATTTTCAGCTAAAATATTCAAGGCATCAGCATCAAACACTATTCTTCCCTTAAACTCCTGTATAAGTATTTTAATTCCTTGTGTTTGTTCTGCATTTTTTTCTAAACCCGGACCAATTCCTATAGCACTGTAGGGTGAAAAATCAGTAAGGGTGCTGATGTGATCTTCAGTACCGTGTAACATTGCTTCAGGTAAAGTAGTTTGAATAATAGCTCTTCCTTGTTGGGGCACAATTGCACTAACTAATCCAGTACCAGCGCGCAAACAAGCATGTATACACAATTGTGCGGCTCCAATTTTATCGTTGCTTCCTGCAACCAATAAGGCATGTCCAAAGCTACCTTTGTGCGAAAATAAAGCTCTACTTTTAAGCAATGCCCTAACATCTTTTTGCTGAAGGAAATAAGCTGTGCTCACAGCAGAATCAATAGAAGTTGCAGTTAATCCAATATCCAGTAAGACTAATTGACCAACAAATTTTCCTGTGGTAGGAAGTAGAAAACTTAATTTAGGACATTGAAAACTGAGGGTATAAGTTGCCTGCACACAATACGCATCCGCTGGCAAGGGTGAATCTATCAATAAACCACTAGGCACATCAATCGATACAATTGGAACTCCTGATTGGTTCATCCACTGAACCACATTCCTAAAGTTATCATCCAATGGTCTTGTTAAACCGGTTCCAAATAACGCATCAATTAATACACAGCTTGGGCTTATTGCATTTTGAAAATTAGCCTCGTTAAACTCAATGAGTGATTCAGGTTTTAAAGTAAGTAAACGTTCTTTATTAATTGAACAATCTTTGCTTAGTTTAGTCTGATTGCCTACAATTACAGCATTTGCAGTATATCCAGCTTGGAGCAACATTCGGGTAATGGCTAATCCATCTCCACCGTTATTGCCAATTCCACACAAGCAAATAAAGGAGTTGCTTTGGGTAAAATTTTCAATTATCCACTCATAACATTTGTGAGCAGCGCGTTCCATTAAGTCGGTGCTGCTGATAGCTTCTTGTTGTATGGTATCGGAATCGGCCTGTTGCAATTGAGAAGCTGATAAAATTTTGAGCATGTTGTTGTGTTTTACTTGCAGTTTTTTGCTATTAAATCATCAGCAAATTGATTTCCGCCTTTTTTAGCAACTGCAAAATCCGCACAAGCTTCCTTTTTTAAGCCAATTTTAAGATTCGATTTTCCGCGAATCAAATAGGTGTTTTCCGAAACCCCATCTAATTCTATAACCCTATTGCAATCAAATATTGCATTCGGGTAATCGTGCACATTGTAGCGAATTTCGGCTCTTAAATCAATCGCTTCAACATATTCTTGATTTAGTTTTATGGCCTTACTAACATTTTTTAATGCTTTGTTATAATCTTCCATTAACACGTTGTTTCTGCTGATATAATAATATGCAACACTGTTTTTCGCTTCTAATTCTGTTACTTTAGTAAGTTCAGCAATGGCAGCCTCATATTCCTTTAATCCGCATTTCGCCATACCTTTTGCAAAATAACCCAATGCGTTTTGAGCTTGTTTACCAATAAATTTTTCAGCTTGCACAACTGCTTCCGTAAAATTACCGGCATAATACTGACATTGACTCAAACTCAATAAATCAAGCGATTCGGAACCAATGCTGCTACTTTTTTCAAAATCTGAAATAGCCTTATCAAAATTGGAAAGTGCCATATAAGCTCTGCCTCTTAATGAGTATAGTGCAGCGTTAGTTTGGTTGACATTAATTATTGGCTCAAGCAACTCAATTGATTTTTCGTACTCTCCATCTGCAAACTGACAATAAGCCAAACCATATAATCCTTGTACATTGTATTTATCAATGGCAATAATTGCATCAAATGATTCCTGAGCATCTTTGTTGTGCCGATTTTTTATGGCTTCAAATGCACTGTTTGCTAATTCAATAATTTTAGGTGTGTTAGTGCCATTGTTCTCTATAGGTGCAGGAATATATGCAATGTCGTCAAAAACTTCCTGGGCGCTAAGTTCTGAATATGAGAGCGAACAAAAAATGGCAATCAACATTACCAAATGCTTATTTTTCATGCAAGGAATAGAAAAAATGGTGTTTTAAAAATGTAGTATTTGCAGTGAATGCTACATAAAAATGTAAAGTCAATTTTTATGTCCCTTACTTCAATTGTGTAAACTGCCATTGTTGATTATCTCCTCCATGCTTTTCCCACAAAATGGCATCGTTTTTTGACATGTCTTGATCTAAAGCTTTTCCATTGGCTTTACTTACGATAGTAAAATAACCTTTATCGTTTGCTACGATGTTCCATAATTGATTATCGCCATTGTGCTTCTCCCAAACTATGGCATTGCCTTTTGATATATCCTGATCGAGTGCCTTGCCATTAATTTTACTCACAATGGTATAATAGCCTTTATCAACGGCTGTTACAATCCAAACTTGATTGTCACCATTGTGCTTCTCCCACAAAATTGCATCGTTTTTTGAAACATCCTGATCAAGCGCTTTTCCGTTTATCTTAGATACAATCACATAGTTTCCTGAATTAATTTGACAAATTGCCTGTAATGAAAATAGTCCAAAAAGGCTTAGAAATAAGATTTTTTTCATGGGATTAGAAATTGGTTATTGAATAAATAATAAATTAACTAAACAAGTTTACTCTTTTTAGGTATAGCTTCCAAGTAAAAAAATGTCAGACTGCATAAACTAAAGTTGCGTTAAATTAAACTACTCCAAGTTTATTTTTTTCTAGCTACCATGGTTAATATGGTTGCTAATCCTACTGTATCACCACGAGAAATATCCACTTCATATTTTTTACGGATTTCCTCTGAACTACAATCGTAAATATCGACCAACCATTTAACTATTCCCACTTTAACTTCAGTACCATTTGCAGCCATCAAAGGTTTATCTTGTGCCGTTTTTTCCTTACAGGTAAAACGTACGCCTATAGTCATTCCTGGATAAATTGGCTTAGTAAACCTACATTCATCCAAACCATAGTTCAACAATACCGGACCTTTTGGAGGGTCAACAAATAAACCTGCAGCTCGTGATAATACAAAATATCCATGCGCAACCGTACGTTTAAAAATTGTTCCTTCCAATGATTCGGGTTGCAGATGAGCATAAAATTTATCACCACTTAGTTCAGCAAAATTTACTATATCTTCTTCTGTAACAGTATGAGTAGGAGTAATAAGTGTATCTCCAACATTTAATTCCTCAAAATATTTTCTGAATGGATGAACATTATCCAATGTTTGCTTTGCTCCTTGCTGATACACTTTTGTCAAATGTGTTAAGGTTGTAGGTGAACCTTGAATTGCAGTTCGTTGCATGTAATGAAACACACCTCTAATTCCGCCCATTTCTTCACCACCTCCGGCTCGTCCCGGACCACCGTGCACCAAATGAGGCATTGGCGAACCATGACCTGTACTTTCACCGGCACAAGCAGCATTTATAACAATCATTCGACCATGCATACAAGCCGAGCCTAATACTACTTCTGCTGCAAAATTATCATCGGCTGTAAATACACTTCCCACCAAACTACCGCGACCTAACCGAGCAAGTTCACAAGCTTCGTCAGTGTTTTTGTAACTCATCACTGTACTCACAGGACCAAATGCCTCGATGCTGTGAGCACCACTTTTATCAAATGGTTTTTTTGAATGCAACAACATGGAAGGCAAAAAATACCCCTTGTTTTTATCTGCACCTAGTACATCAAACTGCTTAAAATCACCATAAGCCACTTCACAGGTTTGTAATAATGCGACAACTTTTTCTTTGACATCTATTACTTGTTCCGCACTTGCCAAGGGGCCCATACGCACTCCTTCGGTTGAAGGATCGCCCAGCACATTGGTTTTTAATCGTGCACTAACAGCATTAATTACTTCTTGTGTTAACTTTTCGGGAACAATGATTCTGCGAATTGCAGTACATTTTTGACCGGCTTTTATGGTCATCTCACGCGAAACTTCTTTAATAAAAAGTTTAAACTCTTCGGTTTCTGGAGTTGCATCAGGTCCCAAAATTGAACAATTCAATGAATCTGCTTCCATATTAAAACGAACAGCATTTTCAATTATTGCAGGAGATGCTTTTAGCATTCTACCTGTTTTAGCAGATCCGGTAAAAGTTACAACATCTTGTTCGTTTACATGTTGCAAAAGGTCGCCCGCGCTACCACAAATAAGCTGTAATGCGCCTTCCGGTAATATGCCTGAAGCAATAATTTCGCGAGTAACGTGTTCGGTGAGGTAGGAGGTAACTGTTGCTGGCTTAACAATGGCAGGCATTCCGGCCAAAAAATTCACAGCTATTTTTTCAAGCATTCCCCAACAAGGAAAATTATAAGCATTGATATGTATAGCTACTCCTTGCATTGGAACACAAATATGATGTCCAATAAAACTTCCACCTTTACTCAATGCTTCTGCTTTGCCGTCCACGTAAAAAGTTTCATCGGGAAGTTCTCTTCTTCCTTTGCTGGCATACACAAATAAATTGCCTATTCCTCCGTCAATATCAATCCACGAATCAGCTTTGGTTGCTCCCGTAAATGCAGATGTTGCATAAAAATCGGCCTTTTTGGTTGTAAGGTAAAGTGCTAAATTTTTAAGCATCATGGCACGCTCATGAAAAGTCATGCCGCGTAATTTAGGACCACCAACATTTCTGGCATATTCCATCATCGATTTAAAATCGAGGCCTTTACTTCCTGCTTCAGCTATGGCTTCTCCGTTAATTGCATTGTAAAGAAGGGTACCTTGTCCTTCGCCTTCAACCCATACACCATTGGCAAAATTTTTTAATTTCATATTCACTAGTTTTATATAAGCTATGTTTTATAAATTTTCGGTTAGTTTAAATTCACTGACACTAATTTCTTGCAAAAATAAAATTCGCGCTCAAGCTGCACTAATCTAATTTCACTTTTATTGAAATTGTTAGAATTATTACTCAGAATTTGGGCGAAGCAAGAAGTAAAATCAACTTGAAAAAGTAAAGGAGTAGGTACTTGATTGCTCGGTTGGAAATTTGGATGTAAAATTTAGGCCTTTTGCGAGATCCTTTATTAATGGCAAGCCCAGCGTATTTTTATCCAGTTTTTGCGTGAAGTTAAAACCAGGACCATTGTCTTTTATTTGCAATAAAAAGGAATTTTTTTCAAGCTTAAAAAAGTGCAATGAAAATGAATAGTCAGCTAATTTTTTAATCGAATGTTTTACCGAATTCAAAAATATTTCAGTTACGATTAATCCTATATGCAATGCCGATTTTGAATGTATGGTTAAATCAATCTTCTCAATTTCAGCATGAATATTTGCTGTTAATTCAGGATGTGATTTTCGAAATTCATTCATTAATTCGTTAAGGTATGAAGCTATATTTATATCAGTATAATTCCCGCTTTCATTTAATAAATCGTGAATTTTTAACATCGAAAATATGCGTTGTTCGTATTCTTCGAGCAGTATTTTAGGATTGGTGGTTAATCCATTTTCCTTACTAAGTCGCAATAAACTAATTAAAATTCCAAAATTGTTTTTAACTCGATGATTGATTTCTTTTATAAGCATTTCCTTTTCTTCAAGCACTGCTGTAAGCTTATGCTGGGCAGCTCTTCTATGACGGGCTTCTAAAGTAGAGGCAAAAACCAAGGAAACACTGAAAGCAAAAGTTTGCGCTTCTTTGTTGAATTTCTTTTCAATTTTACCGGTTTTTTCAAAACACATCACACCAATTAATTCACCACAAATACGCAAAGGGATATCCATTAATGAAATTACCTGATTAGGCAAAGCATAGCTTTCGCTGAGTTCTTTTGTATCAGCATAAGTATGGATATTTTCGGCGAGTAAAATCTTATTTTTTTCAAGTGCTTTAAAATAGTTTGGATAGTTTGCTTTTAAAAGCTGGGAGTTCTTCTTAAAAGAAATGTTGCGTGAATCGTATTCGCCCATTGAAATTAAAGCAGAGCGATCAGGCGAAAACAACCATACGCTCGTTCGTTCAATTCGCAAAGGGATAATAATTCGTTGTGCAAATTCAAGCATCAGCGCGTCAATATCTACACGTTCAAGACTATGAATTTTAGAAAGATTATCTAATTCATCCAGAAGGTTTATTGAAGCATCGTATTCACTCATTTGCTTCTCTATTAGATTTAACTTGTGTAAGGTTTAAATTGAGCACCTTTCAGCCATCAATTTAAACTCCTATCAAATATACTAAACTATTCTATAAAAACAAGTTATATTCTATATTATTTTGGATATTCTATTCTTAAATGATGAATATTCAAGAGCTTTTTCTTGAATATCTTTTTTATAGAATTAATATTCTTAAAAGTAATATCTGCATTCGCAAATTGATTCTGTTCTATTTGACGATCAATTACTTTTTCAACCAATTCGCCGATTATTTCAGCATCGTATTTTTTCAAACTGCGCGAAGCTGCTTCTACTGAATCGGCCATCATCAGTACTGCTGTTTCCTTGCTGAATGGAATTGGACCGGGATACCGAAAAATACTTTCATCTACTTCTTGGTCGGGGAAACTTTTTAAAAAGGATAAATAAAAATATTGAGCTTTGGTAGTGCCATGATGTGTTCTAATAAAATCAATTAAAGCATCTGGAAGGTTATTCTTTTTCGCAATTTCAATTCCCTTGTTTACGTGTCCTGTTATAATTTTAGCACTATCTTCAAAACTTAACTCATCGTGCGGATTTACTCCTGTATACTGATTTTCGATGAAGTACATAGGCATTTCCATTTTTCCAATGTCGTGATACAAGGCACCTGTACGTACTAATAAACTGCTTCCACCTACAGCTAGAATAGCTTCTTCAGCTAAATTTGCTACCTGTAAGGAATGTTGAAAAGTACCGGGTGCACGCAAAGCCAGTTCCCGTAACAAAGGTGAATTAATATCGGCCAATTCCATCAACGATACATCCGAAGTAAAGCCAAATATTTTTTCAAATAAAAAAATTAACGGATAGGAAAATAAAGTTAAACCGGCACTGGCACCAAACCAGGCAATGATGGTCCAATCGATGTTGGTAAACTTTCCTTCCTGTATTACTGAAATTCCGCTATAAGAAAGCGAATAGGCCATAAATATTATGACAACCGAGAAAAACAATTGAGAACGATTGCGCAAGTTGATAATACTAAATATGGCAAATATGCCTCCTATGAGCTGTATAAAAACAAACTCGTAAGGATTAGGTGCCAATAAACCTATAATTAAACAAGTTGCTAAATGCGTAAACATGGCTATGCGCGTATCAAAAAAAGTTCGCATCATTACCGGTAGTATACAAAAGGGCAGTAAGTAAATACTCGGAATATTAAATTTGTTGGCGAGCGAAGCCATCAAAACCATCAAACAAATGATCAACATTACGAAGGTAATTCGATGATTGTCGTAAAAAATTTCGGCACGAAACAGGAAGAAGAAAATAAAGAGCATCAGCAAACAAATTCCTACCAAAATAAATTGCCCTGATAAAATAAAGTAAAAATTAGAGGTTGCACCTAATTGTGCTAAGTATTCCGATTTAAGTGAATTTAAAATGGTATAACTTTCGGTGTCTACCATATCACCCCTGGATATAATACGCTGGCCTTTTTGCTTCATGTCGCGTATCAGCGAAATATTATCAAAAAGTTCTTTCTTAACCTTTAAACTAGTTTTTTGATCGTAAAAAATGTTTTGTTTCAATTGGTCTTCCAAAATTGATAACAATATTTCTCCATCCACATCTTTGCGCTCGTTTACTATATTTTGTGCGTATTTATAAGCGGTTTGAATGGTAAATACATCTTTCAATTCTACTTCTTCTGCAAGATTATTATGTAAAATAAATATGGAAAAATTCTGCGATTTATGTTCTGTTAAACCATTCAATTTTAAAACTCCACGTTCATATATTTGTTTCAAAAGTTTTTCACCTTCAGCATAATTGGCTTCATAGCTGGCTTTGTTCTTTTTTTGATCGTTCCAATGTTTATTAAACTCTTGCAAATAATTTTTTTCGATTTGCGCATACACCGACTCATCTAATCGAAAATAAGGCTTGAAATTTTTAATAATTTCATTTTGATCAGCAGCAATTTCTTCGGGCAATTTATTGATGGCGAAATCAAATGGAGCTATTAAATCTTCGTGAAGCCAAGGCTTTCCTTTTTGAAATTCATATTTAAATTTCCCTTCCTTAGGAAATAAATAAACAATAAAAGATATACTTACTAAAAGCAGTAAAACCTTATATAAATCAGCATGTCTATCACGAAAAAATGAAAGAAATTTCTTCATAGTTGTTGTAAATTCTGACGAAATTAGTTAATTTTTAATAAGCCAAATGTGCAGTCTTAGCTTTTATATATATTTGCCGACTGAAATCTAAAAAGCTGTGAAGGTAAAAATGCAAAGCTTATTTTTTAAGCCAATTATAAAGGAATCACGGAATTTTTTTAACAGTGTTCATTTAATCCAAAAAGCTATCAACAAAGTTCATTTTAATCTTAAACAAAATATAATCTGTTAACCCACTACTAAATCAATTTAAACAATGAAGGAAGTATATATTATATCTGCGGTTCGTACCCCAATGGGTAGTTTTGGCGGAAGCTTAGCAAGTGTAAGTGCTACACGTTTAGGCGCTGCTGCTATTAAAGGTGCTATAAACAAAGCCGGAATTAAATCGGAAGATGTTACCGAAGTTTTCATGGGAAATGTTTTGCAAGCCAATGTTGGACAAGCTCCGGCACGTCAGGCTGCTTTGTTTGCCGGATTACCAAATTCGGTAGTTTGTACTACAGTAAATAAAGTTTGTGCTTCAGGTATGAAAGCAATTATGTTGGGTGCACAGTCAATTATGTTAGGCGATAATGAGGTAGTTGTTGCCGGTGGAATGGAAAGCATGAGCCAAGTTCCTTTTTATTCAGATTCAACTCGCTGGGGCAACAAATATGGCAATGCGAGTTTGATAGATGGTTTGGCAAAGGATGGCTTAACCGATGTATACCACAATTATCCAATGGGTAATGCAGCCGAATTGTGCGCTAAAGAATGTAACCTAACTCGTGAAGCACAAGATGCATTTGCTATTGAATCGTATAAACGCTCCGCAGCAGCATGGGCTAAGGGCAAATTTAACGACGAAATTGTTCCGGTAGAAATTCCTCAACGTAAAGGTGATCCTATTTTGGTGAATCACGATGAAGAATATAAAAATGTGAAGTTTGAAAAAATTCCGGAATTAAAACCGGTGTTTCAAAAAGAAGGTACAGTTACAGCAGCCAATGCTTCTACTATGAACGATGGTGCTGCTGCATTAGTATTGATGAGTAAGGAAAAGGCTGAAAAATTAGGACTTAAGCCACTGGCAATAATTCGCGGTTTTGCCGACGCAGCGCAAGCTCCTGAATGGTTTACTACTGCTCCTTCATTAGCAATTCCAAAAGCAATAGCAAAGGCTGGTTTAAAACAAAGCGACATCGCTTATTACGAAATTAACGAAGCTTTTGCTGCTGTTTCATTAGCAAACAATAAAGAATTAGGATTGGACGCTTCCAAAGTGAATGTAAATGGTGGCGCAGTTTCATTAGGTCATCCACTGGGTTGTTCAGGCGCACGTATAGTGGTTACCTTGTTGCATGTGCTAAAGCAAAATTCAGCGAAATATGGAGCGGCAGGAATTTGCAATGGTGGCGGTGGTGCAAGTGCTATTGTCATTGAATCTGTTTAGTTATCGCATACAAGTAATTGTTTGATTAAGCTACTAACTAGTTTTTATATCGTGTTTGGCATTTGTAATTTAAGTGTTGTACCATGCAGAGCCGAAGCCTCTGATAGGAGCGAAATGGTGACTCAATTGCTATTTGGCGAACGATTCAGAATTTTGGAAGAACATACTTCTTGGTGTAAAATTAAAATTGCCGATGATGGCTATGAATGTTGGATTGGCGCTAAACAATTTTTACCAATTAGCGGAAGTACCTATTTGGAATTAGAAAAATCAAAGAGTATACATTCCTTCGAATTGGTGCAGGCTATCAGCAGCAAAACAAATACACAAGTTTTTCCTATTTTACTGGGAAGTACCCTACCTAATTTCAATAATTCAGTTTTAAGTTTTGAAAACGAGGTATATTCTTATGAAGGTATAACCAACCAAAATATGCCTACTTTTTCAAGAGCTGCCTTAATCGAAAATGCTTATTTGTATTTACATGCACCTTATTTATGGGGTGGGAAATCGCCGTTTGGAATTGATTGTTCAGGCTTTACACAAATGGTATTTAAGCTAAATGGAAAATTGCTTAAACGCGATGCTTATCAGCAAGCAGAGGAAGGTGAGACACTTAGTTTTTTGGAAGAAGCCGAAGAAGGTGACCTTGCTTTTTTTGATAATGAAGATGGAAAAATTATTCATGTTGGAATTGTTTTAAGAGATTTTAAAATTATTCATGCAAGCGGTAAAGTGCGCATCGATAGCCTCGATCATGAAGGTATTTTTAACAGTGAAACTCAAAAATACTCACATCGTTTGCGATTGATAAAACGTGTTATAACATGAAGAAATGGCTTCTTTTCGGTGCTTTTTGTACCTTATTTTTTTCATCCATAAATGCTCAGGAAAAATCGGATGCAATAAAGTGGATGACATTTCAAGAAGCGGTAAAACAAAATTCAATTAGCCCTCGAAAAATTTTTATCGATATGTATACCGATTGGTGCGGTTGGTGTAAAAAGTTAGACGCAACTACTTATATGGATGCGCAAATAATCGAGTACCTCAATAAAAATTATTACGCAGTAAGAATGAATGCCGAAATGAAAGACACTATTTTATTCGACGGTAAATTATTTATCAATCCCGAACCCAATAAATCTAGAAGCACCCATCAAATAGCCAATGCATTGTTAGGTGGAAAATTGTCTTATCCAACTTTGGTATACCTCGACGAAAAAATGAACATGCTGAGTCAGGTGCCCGGATATATGACTTCCAAAGATTTAATGCCGGTTTTAAAGTATTTTGGAGAAAATTATCAAACTAAAATTTCTTGGGAAGATTATCAAAAATCAATAGTAAATAAACAATAAAATCAATACTTACCTGCTTTTAGTTTCAATTTTAAAAAAGGGGTTATAATATTTTAAAAAATTCAAGTATAGTAGTTCATGGCAAAATTTGGTAAATGGTTAGGAGGTGGCCTAGGATGGGTAGTGGGTGGACCTATTGGAGGTATAATTGGTTTCGCTTTAGGGTCGGTATTCGATGATACAAAAGTTGTTGTAAATGGAAATCAAATTAACAGTTCAACACAAGTTGGTGACTTCAGTGTAAGTCTGCTAGTATTAGCTGCTGCTGTGATGAAAGCTGATGGAGCGGTGTTAAAATCGGAGTTAGAATTCGTTAAAAAATTCTTTATCAAAAACTTTGGCGTAGCGCATACTCAAGAACAAATGCTGGTGTTTCGTGAATTACTTAAAAAGGAAATTCCGGTGCAGGAAGTGTGTATGCAAATTCGTCAAAATATGGAACACGCAGCACGTTTACAACTGATTCATTTTTTGTTTGGGCTATCTTCAGCTGACGGAGCTGTTCACCAGCGCGAAGTAGATGTAATAGCCGAAATTGCCGGATACCTTGGTGTAAATCATGCCGATTTTAATTCACTAAAAGCCATGTTTTTTAAAGATGCTGAAAGTGATTATAAGATTTTAGAAATTACGAAATCGGCCAGCGATGAAGAAGTAAAAAAAGCTTACCGTAAAATGGCCGTAAAGTTCCATCCCGATAAAGTTAGCCATTTAGGTGAAGATATTCAGAAGGACGCGAAAGAAAAATTTCAAAAAGTTCAGGCTGCATATGAGCACATTAAGAAACAAAGAGGAATCAATTAACAAATATTCCGGTTTGTAGTTTGTTTAAGTGGGTATATTCATTAACTTTGATTGGCTTTCCAATGTTATAATAACAAAAATTTAAAGGTATTCATGAAGCGTAAAGGTCAGGTTAAGTTTGTGCCAAAAGAAAAAACTGCTTTTTTCTCAACGCTGAAGGAAAGGGTTGATGCCTATTTCGATCAAAATCATATTTCAAAAAATGCCAATGCATCAATGGTCATCAAATCAATTGTAATGCTTGGTATTTACATTGGACCGTTTATAGCTTTGTTAATTTTAAATCCTAGCTTTCCTCTGAGTTTGCTTTTATGGTCAATAATGGGAATAGGCCTTTCAGGTGTTGGAATGGCTGTGATGCACGACGCAAATCATGGCGCATATTCTTCTAATAATCGCATTAACGATATGATGGGAACCGCCCTGAATCTTTTAGGAGCTTCAATTTTTAATTGGAAATTGCAACACAACATTTTGCACCATACTTATACCAACATTCCACACATGGATGATGATATTTCGGATAAACCTATGTTGCGATTCGCTCCGAATACCAATGTAAAAAAATACCATAAATTTCAATGGATCTATGCCTTTTTATTTTATGGAATTACTACCTTGTATTGGGTAATGTTGAAGGATTTTGTTCAATTTTCAAAATATAAGAAGGAGGGAGTTAATAATAATTCCCGCAAAGAGAATAGTGTTTCCTTGATTAAAATTATTTTGGTTAAACTCTTTTACGTATTTACTATTTTGGTGATGCCTACCTTATTTTTTGACATTCCTTTTGGGCAAATTGTAGTAGGATTTTTACTCATGCATTTTATTGCAGGTGTTCTTCTTACTGTAACTTTTCAGTTAGCGCATTCAGTTGAAGGTACTACGCATCCGATACCTAATGAAGAGGGTGTTATTGAGAACAATTGGGCCATTCATCAAATGAACACCACCGTAAATTTTTCGCGACACAATAAGTTAATTTCCTGGTATGTTGGAGGATTGAACTTTCAGGTTGAGCACCATTTGTTTCCTAAAATTTCTCACGTACATTATCCGGCTATTTCAGCTATAGTAAAAGAAACCGCTGAGGAATTTGGTGTGCCTTATCTCGAAAATAAAACTTTGTTACAAGCTTTGCGTTCGCATATTGCCACACTTCAGCGCTTTGGGAAATTACCCGATTTAAATGAGGCAATAGGATAATTGGCCGAAAAATGCACCTAACAGGAATTTCATAACCCTGATTAATGCAGCATACATCTAAGTATAGCATCTTTAAATGGCTCCAACATAGTGCTTCGCATGTTTGGTTTCCTCATAACATAGCGCTTTACCGAAAAGCTATTTATCTGTTTATCTTACTATTTACATGCTTGCAATTTCCGTATCTCAACTTATTGTATGGACCTGATGCACTGCTTCCTATTCACTTTTATGATGGGAATAAGGGCTTACAGTTATTAAATTTACTCTCGCACACAAAATTTGCTCCTTATTATCTGTTTTTTGTAGGTGGACTAATTGTTTCGTGTTTGCTTGCTTTTTTTGTAAAACAACAACAAGTACTGGCTATACTGGTATATTTTTTTTATGCCAATTTATATCATCGAAGTATAGTTATTCAAAATGGGGGAGGTGATTTGCTTTATATTCAACTGTTATATTTAATTTTTATGAATGAAAATTCAGCGAAAATTGTATCAACAAATGGAAGATTGATTGCTACAACTTTAAGTAATTTTGCCTTTACTGCTGCCCAACTTCAAGTAATTATTGTATACCTGGTATCAGCAGTTTTTAAATTAAAGGGTAGTCAATGGATCAGCGGTGATGCTTTACAACTAGTGTTGCTATCTTCTACATATGGAGTAAAATTTTTAGAGCCAGCTTTACTGTCTTTTCCTTTTGTATTTAAAATAATTACTTGGTTCGTACTACTTTTTCAATTACTATTTCCTGTACTGGTATGGATAAGAAAAGCTAAAGCAGGATTATTTGTCTTTGGAATTAGTATGCATTTAGCTATCGTATTTATTATGAGAATACCTGATTTCGGAGTTTTGATGATTTGTATGTACCTGTTGTTTTGTAGCGATGAATGGTGCAATACTCAGATAAAACGATTCAAATTTCAGCAAACGACTTGAGTTAGAGTTCAACTCTATAGCTAAATCCAAATTGAACAATAATTCCATTTTTTAATAGTACCAATGGAGTAGGTTGTTGCGAGCGATTGCCACCAATTCCGATGCCCCATACGTTTAAATCGTAACGTTGTTCACTACTAAAAATTCTGTATTTAGCAGGCAGTGGATAATCAACTTTCAATTGAGCTGCTATGGTTTTAGTTAAATAAAAATCGCCATACAATCCTGCTCTAACTTGATTTTGTTGTAAATATAAATCAGGAACTGGATTCGATAAACGGTAAGTTGAAGTAGGAGCCTGGTAAGCTAATCCCCAGCGAATGCGAGTATTAACTTTATTCTCGATGTTCAAAAACTGAGGCATAATTCCGTAGGTTCTCCATTTTTCGGTTAACTTCCAATCAAGTCCTAGCAAGGGTGCTAAAAACAACCCAAATTGTTCCGAATTGGCATACAATCCAGCTTTTATCACCAGTTTATCAGATTGATTTTTTGAATATAAAAAGGCTCCTCCAAGTTGAAAATCACAGCTCTGAAAGCTTGTGTAATCAGCATTGTCGCGCAAAAGTAGCATTACCAAGAGCGAATTGCTGGGACGTTTAATGTTATAACCCACGTTTAGTCCGGATGAAAAATAGTGCTGCTGATTGCTTAGGTAATTTTCAAAACGCAGCGATAAACGATGATAAGTTAATCCAAGCAAAAGTTTGTTTGTTTCAGTAACAGAAATTGGAATGGTTAAGGCTGCACTTTCATTTTGATAGGTATTATTCTGAGGTAAGGAAGTTTTCGAGGAATATGAAAAAGAAGTGCTTGCAACAGTAAAGTAGGATTGTGCAGTTACTTTTGTCAAGGCCGACAATACAAGCAAAATACCGAATACCAGATTTCTTTTTAACATGAACTGCAAACATAATAAATTAAGCCTGCTAAAATAATTCACGCATTTTGAATAATCTGATTAAAGTTAGTTTTAGCCTTAATAATTTCTTTATTTTTGCGTAAAATTTCATAGTACTATTAATTAAAAATTTGATAAAAGCTACAGAGAGCTTATTGGGAATGAAAGTTTCGATTGGTCAAAAGGGATTGTTTATGGCGACTTTGGTAATAGTTACATGGTTTATTGCCCTAGTTCTTGTGCTTAAGTTTGCTACCAATCTTTATTCACCTTTTAATGTGTTATGGGTTTTGTTGCTCACCCATTTATATACCGGTTTGTTCATTACTGCTCACGATACTTTTCATGGTACTGTAAGTGAGAACAAACAAATTAATAAATGGGTAGGTATCATTTGTATTACTTTATATGCTGCTTTCGACTATTCAAAAGTAAAAGCTGAACATCGTAAACACCATCAATCAGTTGCCACAGAGCATGATCCCGATTTTTATGAAGGTGGTTTTATTACTTGGTATTGGAAATTTTTATTGCATTATATTTCAGTAACTCAAATTGTACTATTAGCAATTGTGTTTAATCTATTGCACTACCTTTTTGATATTCCCAAAGCAAACCTGGTTGTATTTTGGATACTTCCTCCTTTGTTAAGCACTTTGCAATTATTTTATTTTGGAACATTTCAACCGCATAATCATCCCGAATCTATTGATAATATTCACAAAACTCGCTCCCAGAAAAAGAATCATTTATGGGGATTTATTTCCTGTTATTTTTTTGGTTACCATCTCGAACATCACAAAAAACCATATCTCCCTTGGTGGAAATTATGGAGCGAAAAATAATTCTCATAAACATTTTACTTGTTCCATTGTTTCATCCCAATAATTTAGTTTAGTATCGTATGAAATCAAAATCAATCGCAATTATAGGTGGTGGGCCTTCTGGTTGTGCCCTTGCTATTTTACTTAAAAGAGCCGGTCATAAAGTTGCCGTATTTTACCTCGAAAAACGTCCCGAAATTATTGTAGGCGAATCACTAGTACCGGCTGTTATTCCTATGCTTAAAGCTTTAGGTGTTGAAGATGAAGTAAAATCATACAGCACATTTAAACCGGGAGCATCGGTTTGGTTAAGTAAAGATGAAGAAACTACTTCTCCATTCTCAGCAGGACAAGGTAAAATTGATCCTTATGCTTATAACGTTCCCCGTATTAAATTCGATAAAACCATTTTTAATAAAGCAAAAAGTGAAGGAGTTGTGTTTTTTGAACACATTGCTAAAATTGAAAAAACAGGCAATTCCGACGAATTAAAGTTGGCAAGTGAAACCATCGAGTTTTGCAAGGATTTTTTCAATGGACAACCCGAATGGATTGTGGATTGTACCGGACGTACACGTACTATTGCTCGTTTGTTAGATATACCTGTTAAAACAGGAAAAAGAAAGGATGTTGCACTCTTTGCTCACCTCTCAGGTGCCGAAAAAATAAATCCTTGCAACATTCATTTACACCGCTTACACAAAGGTTGGAGCTGGCGCATACCTTTGCCCGAACGCACTTCTGTTGGCATTGTAATAAATCCTTCACACCTTCCCGAATATGGAAAAACCATTGAGGAACAATACGATAATTATTTAAAAGCCGATGATACGCTTTGTCGACTTACTGCCAATGCAAAACGCGAAACAAGTGTGGTTAAATACAGTAATTACCAATTAATTTCAGATAGATTTTATGGTAAAAACTGGGTATTAACTGGTGATGCTGGAGGATTTTTAGATCCTATTTTTTCAACCGGATTATTTCTAGCGTTAAAAGGCGCATTCCGATTGGCAAAAACTATTAACGAAGAAGAGTTAACGCCTGCTTCCTTAAAAAAATACGAAAAGGAACAAAAATGGGAATTGCAGGTTTGGCAACGTGTTGTGGATACTTGGTACAATGGGCGCTTGTTTACATTGTTTCGTGTTGGACAAGACCGCCTGCATACACCTTTCGGAAAATTCATTGCTCCCCACATGGTAAAATACCTAACTCGTATTTTTACAGGTGAGGCTGTTTATACGCGCTATAGCCGTTACTTCCTGCGTTTTGTTACCGGTTCATTAATCGATTTAATGAAACTTGGTAGACTTCACAATCGCGATGTAAAGGATTTACAGGTGAATTAAATTTTAATTATGCTTTATTGTAGTAACGACTGTTCCAATTGCTTTCGCTAAAATTAAAATGCGAAAGAGAGCCTAAAAACAAGAAGAAAAAGAAAAATGCGATTGTAAAGTGTGTATTTAGCCAAAAGCGGAAAGTCAATTCACTTTCTTTTGCAACATTTAACCACTCAAATGGAATACTCCAGGCAACGATTGCTGCTACTAAGATAATAGAGTAAAAGAAGCTGTATATACTGCGAAAAGGATAGTTAATCATTCCCCTATACCAGTTTAAATCCTTTCCCCAACGATGAAGTAAGTAATATGTGTTTTCGTTTAATTGTGCAAATAGCAAAGGATCATCGTGTATGTCGCTCAATTCAAATATTCCTCCCGGTGCCATAATTTTAAACTGCTCAATTTTACATGCACGCGCCTTTTCAAATAGCGAAATTTCATGCACAGCCTCATACGGAAAATCGGCTTTAAAAAGCTGAGCATCTAAGAATCGTAAGCGGTATTTTACACAAATTTCCTGAATGCTTTCAAGGCTATAAATTCTTGTAGTATCTAAACCTTCGGCAGAAATATTTGAAAAATGGTTGTTGGGCTTAGTCTTCAATCGCTTTAAAATCCTTTGCTCGCGCTGAGCTGCCATTTCAAAAAGTGAGATAACTTCATCCATCAAACCTTGATCCGTTTGCTGCTTTTGTTTAAGCTCAAGTTCTAAATTTATTTTTTCGAAAAGCATGCGGCTAATTTTTTTTATAAATACTGAATTTGTCTTTTCTTTTCAAAGATCAATTTACTCCAATTTATTTAATTAGTTCTTCTTAATTCACTGCAAAGTATAGCTGTGGCAATCGAAACATTTAACGAATCACTGTTCATTTTTGAAAAAGAAGGAATACTGATTCTGTAGGTTATTAATCTCAACAATTCTTCCGAAATACCTTTTGATTCGTTGCCCATAACCAATAAACCATTTTCCTGGAGTTTTGTTTTATAAATTGAAGTTCCATCTAAAACAGCTGCATAGCTGGGTATATTGTTTTGCTGAGCAAACTCTAAACACTGCTTTAAATCGCAGTAATGCACTTTGCAGCGTAAAAATGAACCCATTGTTGCCTGAACAACTTTCGGATTATAGGCGTCTACCGTTCCTTCTGAACACAATACTGTATCTATTCCAAACCAATCGGCCAAGCGAATTATTGTTCCTAAATTTCCCGGATCCTGCACTTCATGCAAGGCTAAACAAAATTCAGTTGCTAATTGCTTAGGGTTAAATTCAATCGCCTCCATTTTAACTAGGCACATTACTTCGTTGGGACTAGCAAGCAAACTTATTTTTTTTAAACTTTGCTCATTCACTTCCACCACTTGAGCTGCATGCAACTTATGAGAATTTTGCTTTATCCAATCTTCACTTGCATATACCGAATGTAATAGATGGGAGCAAGCAAGCAATTCGTTTGCAATTTTAGTTCCTTCTGCAATAAATAAACGATGTTGCTGCCTGAATTTTTTAAGATGCAGCGATTGAATAAATTGAATTTGGGCTTTTGAAATCATTACCGAATTTAGCTTTTAAAACTTTTTCACAACAAACCTACAGCATTCTGTTAATATCGCAACAATTAAGCACAAAACTTGTGTAGGTTCTTTTTGTATCTTGACCGCAAATTTTTTCAATTCGTTGAAAACGACTATTTACATTCCGATACTGGTAATTCTATCACTTATCCTACTTCTGGCCTGTAATCCAGCCCGCAAGTTAGAAAGTAGTCAATACCTCATGGCCAGTTATCAGGTTAAAATTGACAATTCAAAAGTTGATTCCGAAGAGCTCGATAATATTGTAAAACAAAAACCAAACAAAGCTATTATTCGTATTGGAAATCGTCGTTTTATACGCTTTCATTTGTGGTTTTACAACTTTGCCAATTTTGGTAAAACCCGAAAATATAAGAACTGGCTCAAAAATGTTATTGGAGAAGAACCCGTTTTGCTCGACACTTCACTCACTCGAAAATCGGTAACACAATTAAAATTGTTTTTAAACAAGAAGGGATATTTCAACGCTCAGGTAAAAGATGAAACAGTTTATAAAAAGCAACAATCATGGGTAACCTATACTATTAAATCAGGAAAGCCTTATCAAATTAATAACTATTCAACATCTATTTCAGATAAAGAAATAAGCGCATTGGTATTAAATGATTCGATTAATTCATTAGTGAAAACCGGAATTAATTACGACGAATTTTTACTGGAGCAAGAACGTGAACGCATTACAAAATTATTGCGCAACAACGGATATTATTATTTTTTAAAGGAATATATACATTTTGATGCCGATAGTAGTCTTGGTTCAAATAGCATTAATCTTACCCTTAGAATTAAAAATCCCGAGAAAAAAATTCCAGATACGGATAGCATTATTGAATCAACTCACTATAAATATTGGCTTGATAAAATTTACATAGAGCCTGATTTTGTTCCCAAGCAAAAGTTTCGAATTTACAACGATACCACCGAGTACATTAACTACCTGTTTTTGTACGATCGACAAATGCGTTATAGAAAGAAGATTTTGGTTCGACCTTTTTTTCTAACTCAAGGTGATATGTTTTGTCAGGAAAATATAGATGAAACCTATAAGTTGATGGGAAACTTAAAAGCATTTAAATTTATTAATGTGGTAATTAAGGAAAATACTTCCGATAGTTTAAAGCACTTGCTAAATGCCTTTGTTCAACTTACACCTTCTCCCAAGCAATCATTTTCAGTATCGGGTGAGGGTACCTATAATTCTGGAAATTTTGGAGTTTCAGGAAATTTAATTTACCAAAATAAAAATGTATTTAAAGGTGCCGAAATTTTTGAAGTTAAGCTAAAAGGAGGGTTAGAGGTTCAAAATATTACCACTAACGACGGTATAGTAGATGGTATTGCTTCGACAATAAATCCATTTAATATTTATCAAATTGGACCTGAATTCTCACTTAATTTTCCACGCATCATTTTTCCATTACCCGAAAAAATTAAGATTCGTAATTTGAAACCCAAAACTCAGTTAGTATTTTCGTACGATTATCAAAAGCGTCCCGAATACAATGGTACTATTGCTAATTTCTCATTCAATTATACCTGGCGACCTTTCAAACAAAAGTTTATAAGACTCACGTTTACACCTTCCGAAATAAATTTTGTGAAAGTATTTTTGGACGATGATTTTCGGGATAAGCTGATTAATTCAGGAAATCCGATTAGTATAAAACGTTACGATCCTTTGTTCGTAAACTCAATTCAATTCAATTTAATCTACAACAATCAGGATTTAGTGAAGGTGAGTAATTTTTCATACTTCCGCTTTGATATTGAAACAGGAGGTAATATTCCAACCTTTTACAATAACCTAATTGGTACCGAAAAAACAGAAGATGGGGCCTATCAAAAATTTGGAATTAAGTATGCACAATACTGGAAAACAAATGCTGATTACCGCTTTTATCGTAAAACAGGAGCACTAAGTAAATTAGTTGCGCGTACCTTTTTAGGTTTTGGTCAACCTTATGGAAATTCAAAAGTATTGCCCTTTGTGAAGAGTTTTTATGGAGGAGGAGTAAACGATATTCGAGCTTGGAAAACACGAAGGTTAGGACCAGGTTCTTTGCCCAATGATTATGAATCATTGGTAGATCAAACCGGTGATATGAAAATTGAATTTAATTTAGAATACCGGTATAATGTATATAAGTATTTAAATGCTGCAACCTTTGTGGATGCAGGAAACATTTGGTTATTAAAGAAAGATGAGAATGCACCCGGAGCTAATTTTACTACCCAAAATTTTATTCGAGATATGGCTTTAGGAGCAGGATTCGGATTGCGGTTTGATTTTTCTTTCTTTGTGATTCGCTTGGATGCAGCTTATCCGGTGTATGATCCGGCTTATGCTCAGGAAGATCGCTGGTTAATAAAAAATCCTCAATTAAAAGAAATTACAGTGAATTTTGGAATTGGATATCCATTTTAAACAAAACGAAATTATCTTCGATTTATACTTTATATAGACATTACCGTTTTTTTTAAATCTTACTAAAATTCATACAATAGTTTATTTTAAACCTCATGTTTATCAGCAACTTTAGTATTAACAGGCGTCTGTTCATAAGTACACTGATGTAAATCATGCTTGACAGATGTTAAATTCTATATCTTTGACCAAAATTTAACTTAAAAAAGTTTAACTAAAAACAACAACTATGAAAAAAGTTTTATTATTGGTTGCATTGGCTTTTGGAGTTTCTTCAAGCTATGCGCAATTATCTACACGCGAAAATGATGTTTGGGTAGAGAAATTAGGTGCTCGTCCTGTAAAAGGTGACATGGCATTGACATTTGCTATCGGAACTAACAAAGATTCTTCAACTGCCGGACTTTACAGCGGTAATTTATTAAGAGCTGGAGATCTTCTAACATTTAAAAAGTATCTGGAAGATGATATGGCTTTTAGATTTGGTGTGCGTTTATACAAACAATCAGGTAAATCTATTGGTACATCTTTAGATTCATCTGCATTAAACCAAGTTTCTCCTCAAACAACATTTGAGAACGAAATCAAAAGAAATTCTCGCGAATTTATCTTGGTTCCGGGTATTGAGAAACACTTCAACGCAGGAAACATTTTTGACGTGTATACAGGAGCTGATCTTTATTTAGGATTTAAAAAAGATCGTTCAATCGACAACAAAACTGTTAACACTACTCCAAACAAAACAGTTTCTAACACTACAATGACTACTAAAAATTCAGTAGTTGGATTAGGTTGGATTGTTGGTTTCAACATTTTTGTAGCTCAGTTACCAATTTCTGTTGGATTGGAATATGGCTTAAATGCTAAATGGAATTTGGGTGGAAAAACTAAAGTTGAAACAGAACAAACTGTTGGTGATAATACTGAATCAATTGAGTATTTTACTCAAGAAAACGATGCAGCAGGTGCTCAAGACAATGCTAAATACAAAGAATTAAAGAAAAGTAGTTTTGGAATGGATACTAACCAAAATATTCGTTTAGCTATAAATATTTATTTCGGCAAGTAATTGATAGTATAAACCTCTAAAAAAAGAATTATGAAAAAATTAAAAGTAACTTATTTATTAGCAGGCTTTATACTCACCTTTGCGTCTTCTTGTACCATGAATAGTAAAATGATTACTTCTGCACCAATTATTACCAATGTGCAGTTAACTATGAATGATTTAGAATATGTAGGTGAAGTTACAGGCACTGCCACCCAATCCTATGTCTTAGGTTTACCTTTAGGTGGCCGTAGATATTTTGTAGGTTCAGTAGGCGGCGGAATGTTGGGTGGTTTAGTTCCAACCGACCGAGCCGTAGGTAATGCTTCTTACGATGCGTTAATGCAAAAACCTGATGCTGATTTTGTACTTCCTTTTGCTGCAACTGAAAAAACTCAGTACCAGTTCTTAGGCAAGAAAAAAACAGTAACCTTAAGAGCAAAAGCTTTTAAAATTAAAACCAAGTAATTTAATAACTTGTTAATTAGTAATAAAAGGATCTGGCTATTGTCAGGTCCTTTTTTTATAGTTTTACCCCTTATTATACCACAGTACTAAAAATTAGTCAAACCAGCTATTCACTAAGTTTTAAACACAAGAATAAATTCAATCTTAAATGAAACAACTATCTCTAACTAACTTATTCACCGCACTCCTTGTTGTTATTGCAAGTAGCTTTTCTGCTTGTAAAAAGGATGAATTAAAAAAACCACTGGTGCAAACTACTCCTAACGATATTAATATGTTTGGAAAAGTAGGCGATATTCTTTCCATGAATATTGATGTTGCTTCCGATATACGACTTAGCCGTTTTTACATTACTACAAAAATTGAAAATTCATTTCTTACTACTCCACTCGATACAGTCATTGATGGCAAAAATTTTTCAATGGTATACGAATATAAAATACCTGCTGCTGCTGCCGGTAAAAGTGTCGTTTTTACATTTAACGCCATTGATGTAGATGGAAATCGTGGTACTGATTTAAAACAATTGCTGGTGCAAGCCGATACTGCCGTTTTACTTTCTGAAACAACCGGACATCAAATTTTTTCAGCAAAATCATTGAACCACAAGGATGCTTACAACCTTGAAACAAACGCTGTAGTATGGTCGCAATTGGCCGACTCAACCGATCAGGATATAAAAGATTTTATAGCCGATACTACCGATGCATTAAGTTTTAGTTGGGTTTCACCTGCCCATGGTAAATTTGTGCGTTTCAATGGCTTCGATTACCCGAATGCAACTGATGTAACTGCCGAAAATGCTTATACCTCAGGTGCTAAGTTGGACATTATTGATAACCTTCAAATTAACGATATTATAATTGTTAAGTTGGGAAGTGTAAGTGCCGAAAAATACGTGGTAATCAAGATTACAGCTATTGCTGATGCTCCCGGAAGGGAATTTGACACCTATACTTTTTCGATTAAAAAGTAAGTTGCTTATTATCAATCGAAAAGTATACCTTTGCAAAAAAAATAAAAAACGATGAAAAAATTTCAAAAATTAGTACTGGTTGTTTTAGCAGCCGCTGCTGTATTACCAGCATGTAAAAAAGGTGAAGAAGATCCATTTTTATCTTTGCGTTCACGAAAATCAAGAGTAGCAGGTGAATGGACTGTTGAATCTAGAGAAGAAAAAGTAACCACTTCGAAAGTTAGTCCATCAGTAAATTCTACGTCTACTGAAACTACTACCATTAATGGCTCTACCTATACTTACAACTACACGAGTGGAAGTAACACCACCACAATCAATGGAACGGTAGGAACCTACAAAGTTACATTTGAAAAAGACGGTGCATGGAAATCAACCTATGAATATACTACTGTATTTACATTTGGTACTAGTCCATTTACTACTGTTGAAACAACTCTTACCAAAATAGAAAGTTCCGGTATCTGGAATTTCTTGGGTAAAGTTGGAGATGCCAAGAACAAAGAAAATCTTAGCGTTTCAACAACATCTGAAAATACAGTAAAAACGATAACCTCTGTTACAACTACACCTTCAACAGTTGATACAGATGTTTCAACATCGACTACCAGTAAGTCTTATGCACCTAATGAATCAGTTCAAATATGGAAGCTTATTCAGTTGAAAAACAAAGAGATGAAGGGCGAAATTCAAATCGACAATTCAGAAGTAAACAATGCTACTTCAACTACTGAAAAACGTAGCGGAAGCATTTCAATTACTTTAAAACAATAAGTATAATTCATCCAATTATGAAAAGACCTTCTTAATGGAGGTCTTTTTTTTGTCCCTTATATTTTCTAATTCAATCGCATTTCTAATGAGGAGTGTAAATTTTAAGAATTAATGATTGAGTAGTTCTTAAAATGTAATCTTCAAATTCCTGTCGTTTCAAAACGAAGTGCTCGTTTCAGTAATTAAGTATAATAGTTTATGGTTATTTAAACGAGGATTGTCAATTAGGTAATGAGAATAATTAGTATTAACTATTTGAGTTTCTCATAGCATACATAGTTTTCATAAAAAAAGCTGCCTAATTAAATAAGCAGCTTTTTTTATCAGTGAATAAATCTAAATTACTTCTTCTTCAAACTATCCTCATATTTCATGCGGTTTACCAAAAAATCTTCAATTTGGGTAACATCCAGCTTTTTAGCAATAATTTTTTTGTTACTATCTAAGATAAATACTTGAGGAGTTGAGCTGATATCAAAATCGTGTCGAAAATTATTGTGTAAATAAGGGTCGCCAACATTTATCCAAGTAAGTTTTTTCTCACGAATAAATTTTTTCCATTTATCAACTTCTACCTCAGTACAAACCGCAAACACTTCCATGCCAACCGACTTCAAATTATCATAGGTTTCTTGCATCTTTGGCATCGACTTTTGACAATGACTGCAATCCGGATCCCAGAACAGCAATACTGTAAAACGGGCATTAATGGCATAAAGTGAATGAAATTTTCCTAATGTATCTTCTAAATTAAGCGGCATGCATTGCTGGCCTATTAATATTGGCTTTAAAATGCGTGCACGGTCTTGTATCTTGTATAATGCAGTACTGTCCATCCAGGTTGCTTGATCGCGGGTATAATATTTATCAACCATGTGTACAAACACAGCATCCATACCCATAATTTTTGAAACTTCGTAAGTACTAGTAATGTAGTAAACCACATATTTAAATACCTCCTTATTGGCACGTGCTTTAGCTACTATAAAATCAGCTTCTTTATTTATGGAATCAGGAATTTGCATGACCAATTTCTCCATGTACTGATTTAATTTACCATGAAAAATAGGGGTTCTCAACAATCTATCATCACTAAAATCAACATTGTCGAAAAAATGCTTTTTGTAATAGCGATAAGCAAACGAACTATCAAGTTGACCATTGGCAAGTTTTGGTGTTTCAGGAATTTCAGGCTCTTCGGTAGCTTTAAATATTTGCGACAACATGGTTGTGCCATGCTCCTTAATGTAAGTGAGTTTATAATTTTTTACTGCATCATCAATTTTTGTTATACGGCCTAAAATAGCTTTTGCCGAATCAGGCGAAGTCGACTTATCTTGATACTTCATGCGCAAAGGCTCTACAGCTTTTTGTTGGCGTGTGATAAAAGAAAGATACTTGTAAAATAAAATATTGTCATCGCTTCCTTTGAATTTAGTACCTTCAATAAAATCAAGTGTATCGGCTTCAAAAGAAAACTGCTGGTCTTTATCCAACAACAATTCAAAATACTTTTTATTAGGCAGCACAAATAAATAAATACCACCCGGTAAAAGCTTGTTCTTTTTGAAAACTCCTTTACCGTTTTCATCTACTATGCAACTATCTTGAATGTATTGCTTGTCGCCAAAGTAATTACCAAGCATGCATTTCGAATTTTTTAATCCTTTAATTTGAAAGTTGATCTCGTAAGTATCAGCAGCCTTAGCGGAATAACTACATAAAATGAAAATCGCTGCAACAAAACCGTAAATTTTTTTAGTCATAGTATGCTTCGTTAGGGATATGAAATAGTTTAATAAATTGTTGTTTAATTCTATTAATAATGAATAGTTGAACTAAAATTTAAGCCCGACAAAAGTATAAATTAATGCCTAAATTATTTATTTTAAAAATTGCTAATTTGCTGTTTCAGCCTGATGTATGTGTTTTTATAAAAAATTAACAGAGCTTTTGCACAACATGAGCTGGCTATTTGATTCGGCTTTCTATCAACAAAATTGATATTCATCGCGCGAAACAATTGTTTTTTAGTTTCTTTGCAACAGTACAATTCATTATTTATGATGCCCAAAAGTTGGTTCTATTTTATTGGCATACTGCTGCTGGCCTCATCCTGCAAGTTGAAGCCGGTAGTAAACGACAAAAACAAAACAGTATTTCGTTACAACGAAGCATTTCCAATAACTTCTTTGGATCCGGCATTTACCCGAAGTGTAGAAAACATTTGGGCAGTAAATCAACTGTTTAATGGACTGGTACAACTCGATGAAAAACTAGAAGTAAAGCCTTGTATCGCTAAATCATGGACAATTTCGCCGGATGGCTTAGTGTATACGTTTATATTGCGCAACGATGTGTATTTCCACGACCATGTGCTTTTTCTCAACAACAAAGGTCGAAAAGTTAGAGCATCTGATTTTGTAAACAGCTTCTTGCGTATCACCGATAAGGATATTGCATCACCCGGTGCCTGGGTATTTAATTCTATCGATCGCAGTTCTAAGAGTAATTATAAGGGATTTGTTGACGTAAACGATACAACTTTAAAAATATTTTTATCAAAACCATTTCCTCCATTTTTGGGTTTGCTATCCATGCAATATTGCTCTGTAGTACCTATAGAAATTGCAAAGTATTATGGCCCCGATTTCAGAAACCACCCGGTTGGTACTGGTCCTTTTCAATTTAAATACTGGAAAGAAGGAGAGAAGCTGGTACTCCTAAAAAATCCACATTATTTTGAAATGGAAAACGGTAAACAACTTCCATATTTAGATGCAGTAGCCATATCTTTTATTAAAGACAGGCAATCTGCTTTTCTTGAATTCATTAAAGGCAATTTCGATTTTATGTCAGGTATAGATGCCAGTTATAAAGACGATATCTTAAATAAAGATGGTAGCCTTAACGGGAAGTATTATGGAAAATTCAAAATGACCAGCATTCCTTATTTAATGAGTCATTATATTGGATGTTTGGTTGATGATAAATTACCTCAAACCAAGGATAGTCCGCTAACAAACAAGTTGGTGCGACAAGCAATAAATTATGCTATCGATAAAAAAAAGATGATTACTTATATACGTAACAACATTGGTATTGCTGCCAATTCAGGATTTGTTCCAATTGGCTTACCTTCTTTTGATTCGGTTAAAGTAAGGGGCTATACCTTTCAACCCGACAAAGCCAAAGCCTTGATGTTGCAAGCCGGCTATAGTGAAAAAAAGCCCTGTCCACTTATTAAATTATATACTTCTGCTTTGTACAGTGATATGTGTGAGTTTGTGCAAAATGAACTCCGGAATGTAGGTATTAGCGCCAGTGTTGAAGTTACATCTTCAGCAACATTAAATGAAATGGTAGCACAATCGGATGTTAATTTTTACCGTAAAACCTGGCAAGCCGATTATGCAGATGCTGAAAATTATTTAGCACTTTTTTACAGCAAAAACTTCTCACCGGCAGGTCCTAATTATTCTCACTACAGCAATGCAAGCTACGATCGTTTGTACGAGCAGGCCCTAGCAGAAACCAATTCTAATAAGCGCTATGAATTATACCAGCAAATGGATAAATTGATTATTGAGGATGCTCCAATTATTCCTTTGTATTACGATGCTTCGGTTGTTTTTACCCAGAATTCAATCAGTGGATTACCGAGTAACGCTATGAATTTGTTGGTGTTGAAAACAGTAAAGAAAAAGAATACCCCTTAAAACTAAGCCAATAAAGAGTTTTTGTAAGTAGGCAACAAGGCTACAAATTTCAATATAGTTTCATCCAACGAAAGTTCTGAATGTGCACCGGCCGCATTGAAATGTCCGCCTCCGCTAAAATTCTCGCGTGCAAAAGTATTTACATCGAAATTACCTTTAGAGCGAAATGATATTTTAATTAGTTCATTTCGTTCTATAAAAATAGCAGCAAAGCGAACATGTAGTACAGAAAGTGCATAATTCACAAATCCTTCCGTATCGCCCTTTTTGTAATGAAATCGTTCGAGTTCTTCAGCAGATAAACTTATAAAAGCAGTTTTATAATCGTGCAAAACCGTGAGTTTATGTGCCAAACAATGCCCCAATAAATTCATACGGTTTTCAGAATGGGTGTCGTACACCTGCTCGTGTATGTATGTTTTTTGCGCCCCGGCTTCAATTAAATCAGCCAATATACGATGTGTTGTTGCAGTAGTTGAATCAAAACGAAATGAACCTGTGTCAGTCATTATACCGGTGTACAAACAATTAGCAATTGCAGTATCGATTTTTGAAGTTTCACCTAAGGCTTCAATAAATTCATACACTAACTGACAGGTTGAGCAGGCAGAAGTATCGGAAATACTGATATCTGGAAATGATTGTGGTTGCAGGTGGTGATCAATCAAAACTTTAAATCCTTTGGCGTTTGCAACCGCAGGTTCCATTTTATCAATCCGTGAAAGCGCATTAAAATCTAAACAAAATAGAATATCAGCAGCAGCAATCAACTTATCGGCTTTTTTGTTGTTCGACTCATAAGGTAAAATATCCTTGCTACCTTCCATCCATTTTAAAAAATCAGGGCAATCATTGGGAGGAATTACAGTAACCTTATGTTTTTTTTGAAGTAAAAAATTGTATAAACCTAACGAGGAGCCAATCGCATCTCCATCCGGATTTAAATGTGTTGTAATAACAATGTCTTTCTTTTTATGAAGGAGTTCCTTCATTTTCGCAATATCAACAATACTTAGCATAAAATTATTTGGAATGCCAAAATTAAGCATAATAAACGAGGGAAAAATTAGTTAATTTTTTTACTTTTGCGCCTCCAAAATAAAACAAATACAATGGCTACTAACAGAACTTTTACGATGATTAAGCCCGACGCTACGGCTAAAAACTACATTGGCGGAATTTTAAAAATGATTAATGATGGCGGTTTTAGAATAGTTGCCATGAAATATACCCGACTTTCAAAAGAAGCAGCTGGTAAATTTTATGAAGTTCATAGTGCACGTCCTTTTTATGGCGAATTGGTTGAATACATGTCATCCGGACCAATTGTAGCAGCAATTTTAGAAAAGGAAAATGCAGTTGCTGAATTTCGTACCTTAATAGGAGCAACAAATCCGAAAGATGCAGCCGAAGGAACTATTCGTAAAATTTATGCTGAGTCTATTGCTGCTAATGCAGTGCATGGTTCAGACAGCGATGAAAATGCACAAATTGAAGGTAGTTTTTTCTTCTCTAAACTTGAGCAGTTTTAATACCTTATTCAATTGTTAACAACGAAACCAAGCTATTGATTTTAGCTTGGTTTCGCTGTTTTATATCCTTTGTTTGCTGATTAAAATTAACAGCTATTAAATTCAAAATCATTCTATAGTGAAACTAAATTGAAAGAGATTCACTATTTTTATGCAGAATATTAATGGCATAGCTCTTGAGGATTTCATTCGGTTTTTTGAATAAAATTGCAAAGCAAATTGTCAGTAAATTCAACTAAATTTCATGAAACAGCGCATATTCTCTGCATTTCTTAAATTATTTCTGTGGATTGTAATAGCCATTTTATCCCCGTTAAATACGACTGCTCAAAATGAAGTAATAGGAGATACAAAAGGACCTTCGGTTGATTTAAACCATACTCGTACTTATGCTACCATAGTTGATGGTGATACTATTCCACTAATTTATTTGCGTCCGGCTTATAAAATTGAAAATAGAGTTTTTGCAAATCAAGCGCAAAAAAACAAATGGAATAGATTGGTGCGCGATGTGAAAATTACTTACCCTTATGCTAAACTTGCCGGAATAAAATTGCGTGATTATAACCAACAATTGCAAGGTAAATCGGAGCACGAAAAAAAGGAATTGATGAAAAAGGTGGAAAAGGAGTTGAAGGATGAATTTGGTCCCAAACTCAGCGATCTTACTATGAATCAAGGTCAGTTATTGATGAAGTTAATTGATCGAGAAACTGGTAATACTTCGTACGAAATTGTAAAAGAATTAAGAGGTTCTTTTTCTGCATTCTTTTGGCAAGGAATAGCTAAAATATTTTCATCCGATATGAAAAAACGCTACGATGCAGATGGTGATGATCGCAAAATTGAAGACATCATCAGTCTTATTGATAAAGGATTAATTTAAGTTTAATCCTTATTTCGAAGTTTAGTTGTTTTGCTTAATTTGTTTCCACAACTGTTCCAGTTCTTCGTTAGGCTTCAATTTTAAAGTACTTTTTGCAATGAGTTGAGTGATGGTTACTTTGCGCTGTTGAAGCATTGGATGCGTACTTAAAAATTCAGGAATTTCACCTCCTCCATCTGATTCCTTTTCAAGTTGCGTAAACAAATCCAACATTCCTCTTGGGTTAACTCCAGCATCAAGTAGCAATTCCAAACCTTTTGTATCTGCTTCTTCTTCTATCGCTCGCGAATAACTCAACGATTTAAGATTATCGGCATTTTGCAACAAAACAGCCATTACTCCATTTACATCTGTTAGTAAGAGTGATACAACCAGATAAGTACCCAAGTTTCGAAACAAGCTGCGTGTGGTATGTCGATAGGCTACATGCGAATACTCATGTGCCAATAAGGCTGCAAACTCTTCTTTACTGTCAATTGCTTTTAACAATTTATCATGTACTACAATGTTTCCACCCGGAAAGGCAAAAGCATTACTGATTTCAGAATGAACCACATATATAGTAACCGGATAATTCTGATTAACATTTAATTCATTAAAAAAGGAATTGGCCAAAGCACTTTGAGTTGAGTCAACCTGATAGGATTCTACAACTTGTGAAAACAAATTACTACCTAACTCTTTTTCATATTCTTGTGGAATTCGTTTCGCAACTGTTTCAGCCATAAAAGGAATTATATAAAAATAGGAGAGTAGTATCAATGCAATTATTCCTGTAATAATTAATGCTATCGATTTAATTCCTGTGGAATAACCACTTTTAATTTTTGTTTTTTTTAAATGAAAAGATGGGTAGGTGCGTTCAAAAAATACAGGGAAATCTGCTTCAGTTATTTCAACCGCTTCATACGGAAACTGATTTCCAAACTTTAAAACAGTGCGATCATCGTATACATGCGATTCGGTAATATTTAACTGCTCTATGTTTCGAGTTAGTGTTTCGCTAGCTAGCGTTATTGTTATAGTTGTTTCAGTAAGAACAATAGTTGCAGGATGACCGAATGAGCTTTTTCCGTCGTAATAAAATCCTTTGAAATACATATAGCTTAGATAATATTGATATCAAAAATATCGGTCATATCTTCCCCTAATGCATCTTTATATTCATCTTCTGTTTGTAGAATATTTTGAGTTTCGAAGGTGCCATCAATTTGCGAATTGGTATAAATAAACTGAAGGTTGCGAATCATCACCCAAGGAAATGCTAAACCTAATGTAATTATCATCAATAAAAAATTCACAATCACTAATTTTGCTACATCTCCTGCGCTGCCAGTAAAATGAATACGGTGCTCTTTTTCATTTTGTACAATCACTAAATTGTTGATGTAAAATCGAACTGCATTTCTCATCCACCAAAATCCATAAATCCCGAATGTAATAAGACTGAAAAAAATTCCTTTTAAATTCAGCAAAAATAAAGCGCCACCGGTTCCATCAAATCGAAATTGAACATTTCCAAAACGAATATTGCCAATAATGTATTTTCGTAAATCAACTATGAACCAAGCTAAATAAATATACAACGTAATTATAGATAACAAGATTCCTCCAATAAATTTCTTAATTAGTATTCCCCGTTCTCCTCTGTAACCAAAGTGAATTCCACTCCAGGAAGAACGTGACATACGGTATTTTAATGAACCGTGCACTGCCAAAGGCACAATTACAAATAAAACTGAAATGAATAACAGTTGTGTGAGTATAGCAATAACTGGATTTAGCGAAAGAGCACCGGCGAAAAGCATTCCATAAAGTACTACCAACAAGAGTAACGATTTTATAAATCCCCAAAAAATTTCTTTACCGGTACCATGAAAAGTAAACGGCTTGTTATCCAATTCGGTTTGCGTGTACAGATAGTGCAACTTACGCACTTTGGCCCATGGATAATAAAATCCGAGCGTTACCAATAGCAATAAAATATTTACAAACAATAACTGAAATAACTCAGTTCCGTTGCCTTTAAAAACCAGATTTTTATTTTGTTGGTCAATTCTTTCCATTTGTTTTTTTCTGAAAGATATAAAATATTTTTATCCTGATTTTAAAGTTGAACATTGCTTCTTGAAAAGCGGTAATTTTCTTTTATTCACAAACAATAAAAACATTGTATGCCATTAAATTTAGTGAAGTAGTGGTTGGGGAAGGGTTATACTTATTACGAATTCCTATATATTAATTAAGCATCCAAAGTAGTACAATGCCAACAACACTAAATAAAGTTTAAATTTGCCGACCAATTAAAGCATGTAAAGAATAGTAAACAGTGGGAAGTTTATCGGGCAGAGCATTTGATTTTAAAATTTTTTTACGCATATTATCGTATACGAAACCCTATCGTTCGTTATTTTATGGCACCTTAGGGTTGACTATATTAATTGCCATATTATCACCTATTCGTCCTTGGTTGGTGCAGTTTACATTAGACCATTATATCATAAAACCAGATGCACATCGCCTGTTGCAAATGACTTTGGTGATGTTTGCATTGCTGCTTTCAGAGGCTGTACTGCAGTTTTTTGATACCTACCTTGCCAATTTATTAGGTCAATGTGTTATAAAAGATATGCGTGTTCAGTTATACAAACATTTGCTGAATTTTAAACTTACCTATTTTGACAACACACCAATTGGAACGCTAGTAACTCGTGCTATAAGCGATATACAAACCATAGCAGATGTTTTTTCGCAAGGTTTTCTGGAGATTTTGGGTGATGTATTAAAGTTACTAGTTATAATAACTGTAATGTTTGTGAGCGATTGGCGCTTAACCTTGATAAGCTTAAGTACCATACCGGTATTGTTAGTTGCAACCTATATTTTTAAGAATGCCATTAAATCGGCATTTCAGCAAGTGCGAACCCAAGTGGCACGTTTAAATGCATTTGTTCAGGAACATATTTCGGGTATGAGCATAGTGCAAATTTTTAATAGGGAAGAAGCCGAATATAAAAAATTTGTAAGTATTAATGCTGCGCACAAAGCTGCCAATATAAAATCTATTTGGCATTATTCGGTATTTTTTCCGGTTGTTGAAATACTTTCCTCTATTTCCATTGGCTTGCTAATTTGGGTAGGAGCAAAGGAAGTATTAAGCGATAAGTTTACAATTGGAAGCATCATTGCATTTATTATGTACATCAACTTATTGTTTCGCCCGATACGTCAATTGGCTGATCGTTTCAATACTTTGCAAATGGGAATTGTAAGTTCCGAGAGGGTATTTAAAATTTTAGACACTCAGGAAGTAATCGAAAATAAAGGACAACTTACAGCAAATAATATTGCCGGAAACATCGAATTTAAAAAAGTAGATTTTGCCTATCAAAACGATACTTATGTGCTTAAAAATATTTCATTCCAGGTAAAGCAAGGCGAAACATTAGCATTGGTTGGTGCTACCGGCTCAGGTAAGTCTTCCATTATTAATTTGTTGAATCGCTTTTATGAATATAATTCAGGCGAAATTTTGATTGACGGAAATTCAATTCGTGCTTATGAATTAGGTTCATTGCGACAAAATATTGGTGTTGTACTGCAAGATGTATTTTTATTTTCAGACAGCATTGCCAACAACATTTCTTTAAACAATCCTTCAATAACAATAGAACAAATAGAGTTTGCTGCAAAGCAAGTTGGTGCCGATAATTTTATTAAGAGCTTTCCGAATGGATATCAGCATAAAGTAATGGAAAGGGGTGCTACACTTTCGGTTGGTCAACGACAATTAATCAGTTTTATCAGAGCATACGTATACGATCCCAAAATACTCATACTCGATGAAGCCACTTCTTCTATTGATACAGAATCGGAATTATTAATTCAAAAAGCCACTGAAATTCTTACTAAAAACAGAACTTCAATTATAATTGCTCATCGCTTAAGTACCATTCAAAATGCCGACCGAATATTGGTTTTAGAGCATGGAAACATTATTGAAAGTGGAACACACGCTGAATTAATAGCACTAAATGGCCAATATAAAAAATTGTTGGAGTTGCAATTTAGTGAACAGCCAGTTTAATTAAAGCCGTGTTATTTTAATAAATTTTTAAGTGTAGAAGTTTTTGTTCGGAGCAAGTGATCAGCTAAAACTAGGGCTGCCATGGCTTCAACAATAGGAACAGCACGAGGCACAACACAAGCATCATGACGACCTTTGCCTTTTACAATTACTGCTTTATTTTTTGTTGAAACCGATTGTTGTTGCTGCATTAAAGTTGCTACAGGTTTGAAAGCGGTGTTAAAATAAATGGTTTCGCCATTTGAAATTCCTCCTTGTATTCCGCCGGAATTATTGGTGAGGGTGCGAATTTTATTTTCCTTTTTGTTAAACACAAAGGCATCATTTTCGGCAGAACCTGTATGCGATGCACTATCAAAACCAGATCCATATTCGAAGCCTTTCACAGCGTTAATACTTAACATAGCTTTTCCCAAATCGGCATGTAGTTTATCAAAAACTGGTTCACCTAATCCGGCAGGTACATTGGTTACAACACAACTTATAATTCCTCCAACTGTATCGCCTGCTTTACGAACTTGTTCAATTTTAGCAATCATCTTTTTAGCAATGGCTAGGTCCGGACAACGAACAGCGGTTGATTCAATCGATGAAAAATCGAGTTGTTGGTAACTTAAAGATGTTTTAATGTCACCCACTTGAGATACATAAGCACTTATGTGAATCTTAAATTTTTTGAGCAGCAATTTAGCGATGGCTCCTGCAACTACACGGCAAGCAGTTTCGCGTGCACTACTTCTTCCTCCACCTTTGTAATCGCGTACCTCGTATTTTTTGTCGTAAGTATAATCTGCATGTGATGGGCGATACACATCTTTTAAATGTGCATAATCACCAGACTTTGCATTTTCATTTTTAATAATAAATCCAATTGGAGTACCTGTAGTTCGGCCTTCAAAAATCCCTGATAAAAATTCGGCACAATCACGCTCTTTTCGTTGTGAAACTAATTTAGATTGACCTGGTTTTCTTCGGTCCAACTCCTGTTGAATAAAATCAACATCAATTTCCAATCCTGCAGGACAGCCATCAATTATACCTCCTATGGCCAAACCATGTGATTCGCCAAATGTGCGAAGTGAAAAGAGTTGTCCAAATGTGTTTCCTGCCATAAAAGTTTTTTACTTTTCTTAACACTAAGAATATTAACAAATTTGATGATTGATCGAAGCTGCTAAGCTGCAAATTTAGAGCAAAAAGTCAACTTGCAAAATATAGTGCCTTGACTTGATTTACCATACTAATCAAAAGCACCTATGATAATACTCTCACTTGATATTCTATTAGGATATAACAATAATTATTAGCTTTGTCCCTTTAAATTTAACCTATGACAAAGTTATCAGAAAGGCATAATAACATTACCGAACCACAAACTTTGGCAATGGCACGTATTAGTCGCGAGTTACAAGCCAAAGGTATTGATGTGATTAGCCTGAGCATTGGTGAACCAGATTTTGATACTCCCGATTTTATTAAGGAAGCAGCCAAAAATGCAATCGACAATAATTTTTCACATTATACACCTGTTCCGGGTTATCTCGATTTAAGGGAAGCTATTTGTACTAAATTTAAACGCGACAATGACTTAATTTATAGTCCAGATGAAATTGTTGTTTCAACCGGTGCAAAGCAATCCATTGCGAATGTAATTCTTGCATTGATTGACAAAGATGATGAAGTAATTATACCAACTCCATATTGGGTGAGTTATAGCGAACAAGTAAAATTAGCAGAAGGGAAGGTCGTTTTTATTCCTTCAACTGTTGAAAGCAATTTTAAAATATCAGCCGAGCAGCTGCAAAATGCAATTACACCTAAATCAAAGTTGATGATTTTTAGCACTCCCTGCAATCCAAGTGGGGCTGTTTATACAAAAGCTGAATTAAAAGCCTTTGCTGATGTAATTGCACGACATCCTAACTTATTTGTGATATCGGATGAAATTTACGAACACATTAATTTTATTGGTAAACACGAGAGTTTAGCTCAATTTGAAACTATACGTAATCAAGTAATTACCGTAAATGGTGTGAGTAAAGGTTTTGCCATGACCGGTTGGAGAATTGGATACATTGGCGCTCCGAAATGGATAGCTAAAGCATGCGAAAAAATGCAAGGTCAGTTTACTTCAGGTACTTCTTCAATTGCGCAACGTGCTGCAATGGCGGCTGTATTAGCTGATCCTTCTGTTACACATCAAATGTGTGAAGCATTTAAAAAACGCAGAGACTTGGTAGTTTCGCTTTTAAAAGATATTCCCGGAGTCAAAGCAAATGTTCCGGACGGTGCATTTTATGTTTTTCCGGATATTAGTTCCTACTTTGGAAAAAGCAAAGATGATGTGCATATCACTAATTCACACGATTTAAGCATGTATTTATTGCACAGTGCGAATGTTGCATTAGTTTCAGGTGACGCCTTTGGAGATGATAACTGTGTACGTTTTTCTTACGCAACCTCTGAAGAAAAGCTAAAAGAAGCCTTAAAACGAGTAAAAGTTGCATTAGCATTATTGAATTAATGGAGACGATGCTTTTATCGGAAATTGTATCAACAAAATTTCTTCTACAATAAGTGAAAGTATAAAGAAATGGATTCAAAACAACTGCATCAATTATTTACTTCCTTTAATAAACTTAACGTTTTAATTGTAGGCGATGTAATGCTTGATTCCTATGTTTGGGGAACCGTTAACCGCATTTCACCCGAAGCTCCGGTACCAATTGTTGCTGCTCAAAAACGAGAAAACCGATTAGGGGGTGCTGCCAATGTTGCACTAAATATTAAAGCAATGGGCGCAAAACCAATACTATGTTCAGTTATTGGAAACGATAGTAACGGAAAATTATTTTCACAATTAATCAAAAAAGAACAACTTACAGCTGAAGGAATTATAATTGTTGATGATCGTCCAACTACTTCTAAAACCCGTATTATTGGCAACCATCATCAAATGCTACGTATTGATGAAGAAGTTACGAATGCTATTAGTGATGCTCAAAGCAAAAAATTATTTCAACTCATCTCAAAAATTTTAAGCACAAAAAAAATTGATGCACTTATTTTTGAAGATTACGACAAAGGAGTTTTGAGCAAAAACTTAATAGAGGAGCTGATTAAGCTGGCTAAAAAGAATTCGATTCCAACAAGTGTTGATCCTAAAAAAAGCAATTTCTTGGCCTATAAAAATGTGACCTTGTTTAAACCCAATTTACGCGAATTAAAAGAGGGATTAAAACTCGAAACAGATTTAAGTGTTCCAAAGAATTTGAAGAATGCGATTCAGCTACTATCAAAAACTTTAAATTGTTCAATCTGTTTAATTACATTATCTGAACGAGGTATTTACATTGCCCAAAGTAAAAGTGAATACTGGTTGCCGGCTCATATTCGCACTATTTCGGATGTTTCGGGTGCAGGCGATACAGTAATTGCTGTTGCTACACTTTGTTTGGCTGCCCAATCTTCTCTAGAATTCATGGCTGCATTGGCGAATCTTGCCGGTGGCTTGGTGTGCGAAAAATTGGGTGTTGTTTCGGTGGACAAACAACAGCTGCTGGAAGAAGCTAAACAACTTATTTAATAAGTTAACAGGTATATTGGAATAAATGAAAGCTAGCGTAACTCCCTATAAAATTTCTAAAGAAAGTAAGAAAGATCAGGTTGCAACTATGTTTAATAACATCGCACCTAAATATGATTTTTTGAATCACTTTCTTTCTTTAGGGATTGATATTTTATGGCGAAAGCGAGCCATCCGTGAACTTGCTTCCGGTAAGCCTAAAACATTGCTCGATATAGCTACCGGTACCGGCGATTTTGCACTTGAGGCACTGAGCTTGCATCCTGAAAAGATAATAGGAATCGATATTTCAGAAGGAATGTTAGCAGCTGGTAGAACTAAAATAAAATCGAAAGGACTTGAAAATATAATTGATTTGCAAAATGGTGATAGTGAGAATTTGAAGTTCGAAGCTAATTTTTTCGATGCCGCAACAGTTGCATTTGGCGTGCGTAATTTTGAACACTTGAATAAAGGATTAACAGAAATAAACAGGGTACTTAAGCCCAATGGGAAGTTGGTGGTGCTGGAGTTTTCGAAACCTCGTAAATTTCCTGTGAAACAGTTGTATTCCTTTTATTCGAACTACATTTTACCTCCAATAGGTAAGTTGTTTTCTAAAGATGCTGCTGCGTATACTTATCTTCCCGAATCGGTTGAAGCATTTCCGGATGGTACTGATTTTACTGATATTTTGCGTTCTTGTGGTTTTAAGGAAACAAAAATAATTTCACTTACCTTTGGTATTGCCAGTATTTATGTGGCAAAAAAATAAATTGATAATTCTAGCGTTAGTAAAATAGGTGTATAAAAAGTATTTTCTCTTATTTCTTATTGGGATTGTTAGTCTAACCGAATTGCATGCGCAAAAAGTGAAAGCTATCAATTTGCCGAATTTTGATTACAAGACTATACATTTTGGATTTTTGCTCGGACTTAACAAAGCCGATTTCATTATACACCCCAATCCTAATCTTGCAGGGCTTGACTCGGTATATATATTGGAATCTACACCTCAAACCGGTTTTAATTTAGGGATTGTTAGTAATTTACGTATTGCTGAATATGTCGATTTACGCTTTATCCCGGCATTGGCATTTTCGACGCGTAATTTGGAGTACACCTTTAAAAGTACGAAGGGAGATATCACCCGTAAAAAAGCAGTTGAATCAACTTTTATACAATTCCCACTCGATTTAAAATTAAAATCGGCTAGGTATAATAACTTTAGAGCATACCTAGTTGTTGGCGGCAAATACACCATTGATATTGCTTCGCAGAAGGATGTAAACAGTAATTTAGTAGTTGATGCTATTGTAAAATTGCGAAAAAATGATGTGTATTATACGATGGGAGTAGGCTTTGATTTCTATCAGAAGTATTTCAAATTTTCTCCCGAATTGAAATTTTGTTTTGGTGTTCGTAATTTATTGGTGAAGGATAATAACGTGTTTGCAAATTCAATTGATAAATTAACCTCTAAAATTATTGACATATCCTTTACTTTCGAATGAAGAGTTGAAGAATAATAAAAGCTGAAAGGTTTATCAAACTAGTTAACTATCCCAACTAAATGATTCAAGATATTGATTTGATTGCTTCAGTTAGAGAAGCCTCAAATTCAGAACTGATTAAAGAAAAAATTGCTGCACTGTGTTCAGTTACAAACTCTGAAATTACTTCATTGGTGCTGTTGAAGCGTTCGATAGATGCACGTGCTAGAACTATAAAAGTAAATCTACGCTACCGTGTTTATATCAACGAAGTTGTACCGACAATTCTACCTGACTTTATTCAGTATTCAAATGTTGCAACCGCAAAACCGGTACTCATAATTGGTGCAGGACCCGCAGGATTGTTCGCCGCTTTACGCTTAATCGAAAAAGGCCTTAAACCTATTTTAATTGAACGTGGTAAAAATGTAAGAGAAAGACGTCGCGATTTAGCTGATTTAAATCGCAAGCAAGTAGTTAACCCCGATTCAAATTATTGTTTTGGCGAAGGTGGGGCAGGCACTTATTCAGATGGAAAATTGTATACACGTTCTACCAAAAAGGGAGATGTATCAACTATTTTAAAATCGTTTATTCAATTCGGTGCCGATGAAATGATTGCTGTTGACGCTCATCCACATATAGGAACGAATAAACTTCCCAAAATAATTCAAAATATTCGCAATCAAATTATTGATTCTGGTGGCGAAATACATTTCAATACCCGTATGGTTGATTTTATTATCAACGAAAATAAAATTTCGGAAGTAAAAACCATCCATACTCAAACTAACGAAGTGCGCTTATTTAGAGGTGAAGCAGTTATTTTGGCAAGCGGACATTCAGCACGAGATATTTTTGAATTACTACATAAAAAAGAACTTTCAATAGAAGCAAAAGAATTTGCTGCAGGCGTACGTGTTGAGCATCCTCAAGCTGTTATTGATGCATTGCAATATCATTGCAGAACGAGCGAAGAAGTGCAAGAAGCAAGAAATTATTTACCTGCAGCCGCTTACAGTTGGGTTGAGCAAATTGATGGGAAAGGGGTTTATTCGTTTTGCATGTGTCCGGGCGGAATTATTGCACCTTGTGCTACCGGACCTGAACAAGTGGTTACAAATGGTTGGAGTCCTTCTAAACGCGATAACCCATTTGCCAATTCAGGAATTGTTGTTACAATTACAGAAGAAGATTGGAAAAAATACACAAACCATGGGGCTTTAGCAGCATTAGCTTATCAAATGCAACTCGAAAAAATTTCATTTGAAGCCGGAGGCAAATGTCAAATTGCACCAGCTCAGCGTTTACTCGATTTTGTGAACGGTGTAATTTCTGTTGATTTACCTGCTTGTTCCTATCAACCTGGTATAGTTTCGGCGCCATTGCATCAACTCTTACCACCCGAAATATCAAAACGTCTTCAAAAAGCTTTTCAACTCATTGGTAAAAAAATGAAAGGTTATTTAACCAATGATGCAGTAATTGTTGCTGTTGAATCACGTACTTCTTCACCAGTGCGCATACCTCGTGATAAACATGAACTCAATCATCCTCAACTTTTCAACTTGTATCCTTGTGGTGAAGGTGCAGGTTACGCAGGCGGAATTGTTTCAGCAGCGATTGATGGACAGAATTGCGCTCAAAAAATTTACGAAAAAATTACTCGGTAGATTTTCTATTAAACAATAAGTATCCGAACGAAAATAAAAAATTAAAGGAATTCGTTTTACGGTCGTAATAATTTACGCTAAAGCTTAGCGGACCAATTGGACTGTGATAAATCAAAGAGGTGGATCCGATAAAATATACTTTTGCAAATGGAGCACCATAAGCAGCGGTTAAATCGGGTTGCTTGATAATTTCCTTATAGGGTTGATAGGCAAATCCTTCTAAACGTATATCAAAATTAGTATATAAATTTACGATAGTTCGAAGTCCTCCAGCAGCAAAGGAATGTGCTCTGAAATTTTCTAAAAATAAGGTTCTGCTCTCGGGAATCGGCATAAATGCTGGTGCCGACAAAATACTCGCAGTGTAGTTGTTGAAAAAATCTTGGTTCGAAAAAACACCTTCAACAAAAAATCCCAAACGCAAATTTCCTTTACGTTTAAAATAATTGTCATACACAAGGTGTAAGTTAAACCAATTGTGATAGCGGCTGTAAACGTTTCTATTTTCGGCGGTTGAACCCGGATGATTTACTTCGCGGCCGCTTATATAACGCAATTTAGCTAGAAAATAAGTTCCACTATTGGCGTATTGTTTTTTGTTAAGTGTGTTTCGTTCGTAATAGATATAGGGACTTGTTAAATAAAAATCAGTACGATCGGCGGTATCGGTGGCTGAAAATATTTTAGTTTGATAGTACTTATCATAACTGTTAGCAAAGGCAGAACCTGTAATAATTTTACCTTTATTTTTTGCCGGTAATCCTAGATTTACATCTCCATATAAGTCATTTTGTACCAAAAAAGATGGTTTCGATTCTTCAAAAAAAGCGGTACTGCTTTTAAAAAAATCCCAGCGACTGCGTGTAAAGGAGGCTTCGGCATAAAAAGGTAAACGAGATGGAAAATCAAAACGTAACTTGCCTTGATAGGAACCATAAAGCTTTCCGAAATATATATTGCCACTCGATGTAATTGAAATTTTTCGCAAATAATTGTATTGAAGACCAATAAATCCGGCATTTATGGGACGCGATGAAACATTTCCTCCAAAAGAAATAAACAAATCTTTTTCGCGCTTAATCTTTAATAATAAATCGTAATAACCCGATTTAGCATTGTATTTCGACAAAGGATAAATTTGTCGAATCTTATCGTCTGCCACTAAACGATAATATTTTGGCTTTAGTTCTTCAAGAGTAATTAATTTAGAGTTATTGCTCAATAGTTTTTTTACATAATGGGCTTGCTTCGGTTTTAGCCCATCAATGAGTATGCGTTCAAAAACAAGCCGCTCTTTTTTACCCATAAATAGTTGTCTTTTACAACTCAATGAATCGGCATTTTCACGTCTGCTAATCACTAATTTAATACTGTCCATTTTTTGATTAGCAGCATCATATCCATTCTCTAAAACTTTAGCAGCATTTTTAAATTCAAACAAGCCAATGTTCTCAACTAGCGGTTCAATAATTATAGAGGGAACAGGAACTGGCTCTGATTTGCCTCTGTTAATTAACATGCTTTTTATTTGCAAAATAACGTTGTCTTCATCAGGTGCCTTTATCTTATCTGCCACACTACTTCCAATAATTACATCTGGTTTAAAATCGTGGTACAATACATCAATTGGGAAGTTGTTGTACAATCCACCATCAAAAAATAAATTTCCATCTATTAATATTGGTTTTATATAAAAAGGATACGACATAGATGCACGGATACATTGACCCACATCGCCTTTATTGAAAACTACTTGACGCTTTTCGGTAACATCTGAACCTACACATCGAAAAGGAATCATCAAACTGTCAAAATTGTAATTGGCAGCAGCTGATGAATTGGCAAATAATTCAACTAAAGTAAAATCAATTGGAACAGGTGATATAAAATTGGTTGGGAGGGAGGTAGATAATACCGTATCTGGTGCAAATTTAAAGGAAATCCAAGAAGCATCACTTCCCTTTTTCTTTAAATAAAAAATATATTTTTCTTCTACATCACCTTCGGCGGCTCGTTTAAATTTATCGCTTTTAATAAACTTTTCAATTTCAGCAACCGAATATCCCGAGGCGTACATTCCGGCAATAAAGGCACCCATACTGGTACCAACAATATAATCAATTGGTATATGGTTTTCTTCCAACGCTTTTAATACTCCTATGTGGGCAACTCCATCAGCTCCACCACCACTCAATACCACACCTACTTTTTGTGCTTGTGTATTTATACTGCTAAACAGTAATAATAAGCTAAGTAAAAATAAAGATGAAAGTATGCGCATAGACCGATATTCCTGCAATTTTAGGCTATAAAATAATTTTTCAAATGTACTAAAAGCAAGGTTTACTTACTAACAGTCAATGAATTTTAACTCAAATGGTTTTTAACAATTCTTCAAAATAATCAACACTTTTAAGTAGACGTGAGCCATACCAGCTAAATGCTTCCCCGTTTACCATTAAAACTTTTGAAGTTGGGGAAATATTTTCAAAGTGTGAAATATCCCCTGTTTTAAAAGGGAATGGCTCCGACGAAAGGAATAGCAAATCGGGTTTTGCAATAGCAATTTCATGGGCTGAAATTTGAGGATACCGACCATTATTTTTGAAGCAATTGGTGAAACCACACTTCTCTAACAAATGATTAATAAAAGTTGAATCCCCAACACACATGTAAGGGTTATTCCAAATAAAATATATGCATGATTTATTTTGCACTGGTTGTAAACGCGAAAATTTGGTAGTTATTGCTTGAAGCATTTGTTTAGCCTCATTGCTACGATTCAACAAATTTCCCAAATCAATAATAAGCTGCCCGGCTTCTTCCAAATCTTTTACATCGCTTATCCATACCGGATAATCCAACATTAATTCTTCAAGTTGCTCACGCGTATTTTCTTCTTTATTGGCAATTATCAAATCAGGTTTGAGCGATTCTATTTTAACTATGTCTAAATTTTTAGTACCACCAATGCGGGTTTTGTTTCTAAACCATACGTCAGGATGTATGCAAAATTTAGTGATACCAACGACTTCATCTCTCAAGCCCAAATCAAATAATAATTCAGTTTGAGATGGCACACATGAAATGATGCGTTTTGGAACTTCCGAAAACGAAAGAACTCGCCCAAGTTGATCGGTGCTCTGAATCATGTAGTGCTATTAATGTTCTATACCAACAAGGCCGAAATAATATCGCTTTTTGTAATGATATAAGTATTGTCGGTTTTAAAGTCACGCACCAATAAAGCAGGATTTTCCGGTGTAATCATTTTCGACAATGAATCAATAGGAGTTGAAATATCAACGAATGGAAAAGCAGCTTGCATCACGGTTTCAACTGCATTTAATTTAATTTCCGGATTTTTTATTAAGGTCGAAAATAAATGATTCTCACTCAATGAACCAACAATACGCTTATCTGAAGTAACCGGAATTTGTGAAATATCCATTTCGCTCATCATCTTGGCTGCTTTTTCAACAGTTTCTTTTGCATCGATAGTAACCAATTCTGCTTTTTTGTTGGTTACTACTAAATCCCTTGCTACCAAACCTTTTTTGTCGAAATATCCTTTCATGCGCATCCAGTCATCGTTAAACATTTTACCTAGATAACGTGTACCATGATCATGGAAAATAACTACTACTAAATCGCCTTTTTTAAAGCGGTCCTTCATTTGAAGTAAGCCCGCCATTGCTGAACCTGCAGAGTTTCCAACAAAAATACCTTCACGTTTTACAATCTCGCGCGTCATTAATGCAGCATCTTTATCTGTTACTTTTTCAAAATGATCAATAATGTTAAAATCAACATTGGCAGGTAAAAAGTCTTCGCCAATTCCCTCGGTTACATATGGATAAATTTCATTTTTGTCAAAAATTCCGGTCTCCTTGTATTTTTTAAAAACCGAGCCATAAGTATCAATTCCAAGTATTTGTATGTTGGGATTTTTTTCTTTTAAATATTTTCCTGTACCGCAAATTGTACCTCCTGTGCCAACTCCTACAACCAAATGGGTTATTTTACCTTCAGTTTGTTCCCATATTTCTGGACCGGTTTGCTCATAATGCGCTAACGAATTTGAAGGATTGTCGTATTGATTTGGTTTCCATGAATTAGGAACTTCCTTTTCAAGTCGAGATGAAACCGAATAATAGGAGCGGGGATCTTCCGGTTCAACATCGGTAGGACATACCACCACTTCTGCACCAAAG
>Ga0075163_10000574_pt1 | contig 47435 bp, 39 predicted proteins | sample JI1023141ADNA_FD_71478 | JGI IMG/M metagenome (GOLD analysis project Ga0075163, IMG submission 71478) | Wastewater effluent complex algal communities from Wisconsin, to seasonally profile nutrient transformation and Carbon sequestration -... | ecosystem: Engineered > WWTP > Effluent > Algae...
TTAAAAGGTAAAATTAATTATAATCCTGAAACTGGAGAATATTCTAGAATAAATACTCCAGAATTATATAAAGATCCTAACATTCAAAACTTAATTTTAAAAGCAATAGATCAAGTAAAAGAAAGTGGAAATACTGATATTATAAGATTAAGTCCCACAATGCTTGAAAAAATTAAAACAGAAGGTAGAAGCGCAGATGTCTTAGGTAATTTAGCAGAAGCAATTTACGAACAATATCCAAAACAGTTATCTATTGAAAGTTGGTATCGTGGTCAAAATGTTGATCCTACAAAAGTTCAAGAACAATATAATTCTAAATTGGACAATATTGTTTTAAACCAGGAAAAAGTTTTAAATAATAAATCTAAATTAACAAAAGATGAAGTTAAACAACTTCAAAGTGATTTAGTTCAACAAGGATATGATATTAAAATAGATGGTGATTTTGGTGAAAAAACAACTGATGCTTTAAAAAAACATATTAATAAATTAAAAAGCGATGTTGATAATAAAAAATCACAATTCAACCTGGATGAATATTTATCTGGTCAAGTAAGAAAAGATTATACTGATTTTGCAAGAAATTTTGCAAACAAAAAAGTTGATAAAAGTATTATATTTGATCAAGCCGAATTAACCAGACAAAAAATTGCAGCCAGTAGAAAAAATACACAAAGTCTTATTAGTGCTGCTCAACAAATTGCAAATCCTGAAACTAATCTTATTGGTACTACACCAGATAAAGGCGTTAATATGGATTCTTGGGAAAAGCAAAGACAATCTGTTAATACCAATTTAAAAAATGCTTCAGATGTTTATAATAAATTAATGGCAGGTAAAGCAGGAAAGATATTAGGTACTGAAGCAAATAACGTTGCTGGTTTAATTGAAGCGTATTCAAAAACTGGTGGTGATCCAAACGCATTCTATAATTTAATTCAATCTGATCCTAAATATATAGCATCGAGAAAAATTGATTTAAAATCTGCTTTTGATTATATACAAAACAATAGAGAAGTTGTAAGTCAAGCAACTAATGCGATGGTACAAGCACAACAACAAAAAGATTTGGTTACTTCTGTTGATCAAAGTGTTACAAAAGTTTTTACTGAAAAAGAAGGTAAAGAAAAATATGAAGAATTGAAAAAACAATATAAAAAACCTTGGGAAACAGATGAACAGTTTAGACAAGCAATTATAAATAAAGATTCTAGATTTATAAAATCCGAATCGTATGGTTATCAAGGATCTCAAATAAAAACAACAAATGTAGCAGAACAATTCTTAATTGAAAGAAATAAAGCGGCAAGTAAATCGCCAGAGTATGCTAAATCAATAAGAACTTATGAAATAAGCGCACCTTCCGAAGATAAAGCGGTTGGTGGTTTTGCTAAATCAATTTTGCAAGATATTGACAACAATGATTATTATGGTTATGTAGATGAGAACCAACAAGGGTTTTCTTGGAAAACAAAAGAAGGTGATAAAAAAGATGGTATTGTTTCAAATAAAAAAGTAAGTATAGTTTCTTTTGGAGAAACAGGAAAACCACAAATTAAAGTTACTGGTATTATTAAAAATAAAGATGGTAAAGAAGATTATGTTGAAACTTATTTAAATGTTCCTGATACAAGAAACGATCAAGCAAAACAAGTAGTTCTTGCGGCAAAAGCACAAGCAAAAAGAACTAATGATGATTCTTTAGATGAAGTTGGAGATTTAACTCTTTCTTCTTTAAATGGTGATATAAATTATACAAAAGTTGCTGCTCAAGATGGTATGCAATTACATTTAAATAATACAACTTCTATTCCCGTAACAATGCCTGTTTATAATCAACGAGGTGAAATATCAAATATGAGACAAACTACAATGCAAGGTTTGTTAATGGATACAGATGAAATAAATGGAAGAACTTATAAAAAATATAAAGTATTAGGAGATGAGGGTCAAACATATTATAGATTAACTATGGACACACCGAAAGGTGAAGTTGTTGTTACAAATAAAAGTGGGGGATTAGATTTTAATAACTCTTCCGCAGTAGATGTGTTTTTAAATGGAAAAAAATATGATTCTAATTTAACAGTAAATACTAATATACAAAAAGTTCCCACAGGTACTTTAATAAGTGCTGAGGGTATTAATTTATTATTGAATGGAACACAAAACGTAAATGAATCTGATGATTCAGAAGTTGAAACAGTAGAACAACAATAAAATGGCAAAGTTTAATACTCCAATATCAAATACTCCACATGATCCATTTAGTTATGAAAAACAAGTTGAAAGTTTAACTGGAGAAAAAAAGCAATTATTAAATACACCAATAAGTTCAGGAGATAATTCTTTAAGTACACTTTCTAATTTAGAATCTGAACAAGGCTATTCACTTTTAACTTCCGATGCAGAGGCTGCTTTTACAATTAATGAAACAAAAGCAGCAAATCAAGGAAGTGCTGAACTTGCTGGTAAAATGCTTTACAATATTGGTAACACTGTTTTATTTGAAACATCTAAACTTCCTGGTTATTTAGTAGGTGGAGTTGGTGCTATTAGTGATAAAATTCAAGGAAAAGAAAATCCTATATCAAATATTGTAGATAATTTTTGGGTTAATGCTTTAGAGGGATTACAAGAACAATCAAAAGAATTAGTTCCAGTTCATATAAGTAAAGATGTTCAAGATGGTAATTTATTAACAAAAGCAACATCAGGTCAATGGTGGGCTTCCACTGGTGCAGATGGAATTGGGTTTTTGTTGTCAATGATGTTACCTGGTCAAGCACTAAAAACTTTAGGCATTGGTGCTAAAATAGGAACTATAGGAGAATCTCTTGGTAATAACTCAAAATTTTTAGGCAAGTTACTTTCAAAAGCAGGTGCATTAGAGGATATTGCTAAATCTGGTCAATACGCATTAAAATCTGGTGTTGCTAAAGGTATTGATTCTTTTGCCGCAGCATCTTTAAATACATTTGCAGAAGCATCCGCAGAAGGTGCTAATACTTATGATAATGTAAAAAAGGCAGCGTTGGCTGAAGGTTTATCAGAAGAAGAAGCAAGTATAAAGGCAGGTAATTCTGCTGCCGGTGTTTTTAAAGCAAACATGGCTTTGCTAATAGGTAGTAACTTATTAGATGAAGCATGGCTTTGGAAAGGATTTAGTAATACACAAAAAGGAGCATCTAATAAAATATTAGATCAGATATTTAAGAAATTAGATGATGGTACTAGAAAACTTGATATAGATGCTTTAAAAAATTTATCTGGTAAAGGTTGGAAAGATTATATAAAAGAAGGTGCAAAAAATTATAGTAAACAATTTGCAAAAGAAGGTTTTTTTGAAGAAGGTGCGCAAACTACATTACAACAAAATATTGAAAAAGAAGGCGATGCTGGATTTGTAAATAACTTGTATAATGTAGGTGCTAATTATTTCAAAGATTTTATGTCAAATAAAGAATTGCACGAATCAATATTTCTTGGTGGGTTTTTAGGTGGCGGTATGTCAATCTTTCAAACCAAAAATGAAATTGATAATTACAATAATCAATTGAATGGAAGATCTGCTTATAACGCAGATTCGTTTTTTGATAAATTAATAGGAAGACAAAACAAAAAAGAACAGCAAGGATTAAAAGGTTTATTTACTGAAAATTATATAAACAATTTTAATTCTATAACTGACATTGCCCAAAAAGAAAACGGTAAAATTGTTACACATGCTGATGGTAGAATAGTTGTAGATGAAACTAAACTTGCTGATCTTGCTGAATCAAAAGCAAATATTATTGATGCTCATATTAAATATGATATAGCCGTAGCAACTGGTGATAAAATTGCACAAGATGCTTTAGCAGAAGTATTAACATTTAACTACCTTCATCCGTTTTTACAACAAGAAGGTGGTTATGAAGTTTTTAAAGAACATGTTCCTCAATTAGAAGAGGCTTGGGCAAATCAATACGAACAAGTAAATGGTGTAAGACCAAGCGAAGAAGCAATAAAAAACTTTGGTACTTCTTTAAAAAATAAGGCTGAAGATTTTAATACTATGTATAAAGAAATTGAGTCTACTCATTTACCAGAAAGATTTGTTACAAGTTCTAACCGAGAAGAATATCAAGAATGGAAAGGTAAATTGTTTTCAGATAAAGTTAATGTTGCTTTACAGTATCGTGGTGTTGAAAGAACTAAAAAAGAAATAAGAGAATTATCTGGTACAATTTCTGCTGAGTTATTAAACGAGCAAATGGAGTTTGAAGAAAGAAAAGAAAAAGCAAAAGGTACAAAAGAATATGATGACTTAGTTTATGAACCAGATCCTATAAAAATAATAAAATTAAAATTTCTAGAAGAAAATAGAAAACGTGCTGAAAAAGAACTTCCTAAATTAAAAGAACAATATTTAAAACTTTTTACTAAAGATGGTATAACAACACATTATCTTAATTTTAAAGATAATAAAAAACAGTTTAAAGAATCTGCTGCTGAAGCATTAAAAACAGAAGCAGAACAACTAACTAACAACCAACAAGAAGTTGTTAATATAAATAATGTTAAAACTGAAGCTTTACAAAAAGGTTACACCGAAAATGATGTTGTGCTTTTTGAAAATGAAGAAGGAAAGAGATACAGTATGGTTACTGAAAATAATGAACAATTTATTTATAACGAAAAGGGTGAGAAGAAAAAAGTAACAAGTAAACTTTTAGAAAATTTAAAGTTAACTATTGTACCAAAGGAAAAAGTTTTAGAAGAACAAAAACTTGCTAATTTAAATGAAGCAAGAGAGGCTAAGATAGCAATTATAAATGAAATTGTTACTTACAGAGAAGAGTTATATAGTAAAACAGTTGATGATATTAAAAAAACAAACGAAGAACTTTTAGAGGTACAAATACAGTTAGAAAAATTTACAAAAGAATTAACTTCTTTAAGTAAATTAAGAAATAAAAAAACTGCAATAAAAAATATAAAAAGTGAAATTTCTAAAGTAGAAAAATTAGAAAAAGAATTAACCGAAAGATTAAAACACTTACAAGATTTAAAATTCCGTTATGAAATATTATTAGATGAATATAAATTATATGAATCTTATTTACAACAAGCGGATATAAGTTTTAACGAATTAAAAAATATTGTAGAAAAAAATCTTTTAGATTCTATTAAAAATGATTCACAAACTATTAGTAATGATATTGTAGAAACACAAAAAGCAATAGATAGAATTAATAATTTAATAGACGAAGTTCAGAAAAAATTAAATACTGCTTTAGAAATAAAAAATAAATTAACTGAATACTTAAATTCAGGAGTTGCGTTTAATTCTACATTCTTAATTTTATTAACAAAAGAAAAAGAATTATTAAATATGTTAAATGATATTTTTGATTTTACTTTAGATAGTAAATTTATAGACAACATAAATGAGTTACTCAAAACTTCCAAAATAAGTGATCTTATTAATGATCCTAATTTTAAAAGTAGATTTTTGGGCAGAGCATCTGAAGTTGCTAGAAAAATTAGTTCTTATAACGCAAACAAATATTTTGGTAAACCTACTATAACTAAAAATGATGTGTTATCACTTTTAAGTAGTAAATTTGCAGAAATATCTGAAGATGTAGAAAGATTAGGATTAGAGGCAAAAGAAAGAAATGATATAAAAAATCAAGTTGCTCATACTTCTTCTGAAGTTGATTCTCTTCAAAAACAACTAAATGAATTATTAGAACAATTAAATTTACAAAATTTAAATAAACAGTATTTAGTTTTAGAAGAAATTAATAAAGAGAAAGTAGAAAAAAGATTTAGTGATATTATTACAGAAGGTTCTGCAAAAGAACAGATACATACACAAAAAGAAATTACAAACGAACCTACTGAAAAACCAGAGAATATATCTGAAGTCTTTGCTGAAAGACAACTTGGTATAAATCGTTATGTTGTAGGTGGTTTAAATATATTATACGAAACAGAAGGAAAAAACAAAGGATTTGATGTTTTAAATGAAGAAGGTTTACCTGTTCAAAATACCAGTGTTTATCAACAAGCATGGTATAAAATAATGGACAAAATTGCTTCTGACCCAAAAGATAAAATTTCTAATTATAACTTGGTTATTTACAAAGCAAAATATGACGATTCAAATGAATTAGAAAAAGCAATTGCAGAGAATAATCCCAACCCTTCAAATCGTACAGATTCAGATTTGTTTGCTATTCTTTTAGATGAGAATAACAAACCCGTTATGAGCGACACAAACGCCTTTGTATTCACTTCAATTTGGAAACCTGAGGTGTTATATGGTGAGAAACCAAGAATCGCTCCTGACGCAATTTTACAGCCTTATTTGTCAAATTTAGGTATAGCATTTACACCTTATAAAACATTCTCTCCTTCTAAATTAAAGAAAGCAGATTTAGCAAAAATTAATAAACATTTACAAGTAAAAGAAGGTAATTTTACACTAGAACAATTATACAACGCTGCTTTAAAAGAGGCAAGAGAAGAATATACAAATTGGTTTAATTCAATTGTTGATTATAATAATGAAGGTGCAAAAGTATATGTAAAACCAGAAGGTATTACTGGTGGAAAACCTTTACAAAAAAGAGATAAAGATCGTAAAATAATTTGGGGTAATGTTTTAACAAACGTTCCTAAAATTAAATTAACAAAAGGTACTGGAAAAGATAAACTTACGGGAGCTAAATTAATGATTGTACCAAGATCTGGTCAGTTAGTTCTTTCTAAAAATGTTATTATCCCTGGGCATCCTGGTGATGTAGTTATGGTTTTAAATAACGAAACTAATATTGTTCCTGTTAAGTCTAGAAATGTAACAGACGAAGAAGCAAAATTAGTATTGTATTTATTATCAGAAGGAGACAAAGGAAGTAATGCTGTAGTTCCGTTGCCTAAAGGAGTTACTTATAAAGTAGGTAACACTGAAATCAAAGATAATGTTGCTATATTCTTTTATCAAACACAGGATAAAAGTTTAAATGCTCAACTTAAAAACTTTGGTTTACTTCACTCTATTATTAATTATGGTCAAAAAACAAAACAAGAAAATGAAAGTGAAGAAGATTATCGTAAAAGAAACAAAGGAACAATATATGCTGCTACAAAAACCAAAAGGGTTATATATACAGATTTTCAAGGAAACTCTCACGTAGTTCCTATTTCGGATATTAAAACAGCATTTGCTACTAATAATTTTAGTAATCCTAAAGTTGCGGCATTGTTTGAATTTTTAAAACAAAAAAGATTCAATATTAGCCAAAACTTAATAGAACAAAATAATAAATTTCCTTATCCTAAATTAGTAACAAAAAGAGACAACAAAGGCAATTTAACTTATGAAGTTTCTTTTGATAATACGAAATCTTATTATGAAGTGTTACTAAATGGAGATAATCCGGTTCTTTCTACTAATCTTGTATCTGATCCTAATTACCCTCAGTTTGTTCAACGTAATTTGTTTTTTAATCCTATGATTACTACTACTGAAAAGAAAACAACAAAAAAAGAAACATCAAAAGAAAAAGTTATTAAGAAAGAAGAAATTGTTGAAACTTCTCAAAAAACAGTAGAAGAATCTGATAATATGCTTCCTGATTTAACAGCATTTAATTCTTTAACAGATATAAGTGAACCATTAAGTGGTACAGATGAAGAAATATTAGCACAAGTAATGGCGGCAGAAAGAGCGGCACTTATGAATAGTGTTTCAATGCCAATTACATCTGATGTTTTAAAAATAGATAATACCGAAGTAGCTGAGGAATTAAATGAAAATGTAGAAGAACAAGAAACTTCTGGTTCGTTAACTAGTTTAAGTGATATTCCTGATTTAGAAACAGGATTAGAGTATATGGATAAAGTTTATTCACCATCAGAATTGTTAACATACAAATTAAAGAGTGGTGAAATCACTCAAGATTGTAAATGAGTTGCACATACACTTATAAAAACAAAAAGTATAGTAAAGATAGGTTGTTAAGAAAATTAGCAACTGAATCTTTAGAAAATAAAAATCAGGATCAGTCTATTCAATGGTTAAAAGACAAATTGGGTATGACTGATTCTGAAATTATTATTGTAAAAGGACTTATTGATAATAAGTCACTTGGTAGATTTACGAAAGATGGTAGGATATTACTATCAAGTTTTGCAGATGAATCTGTTGCTTATCACGAAGCATTTCACAGAGTCTTTGGATTATATTTGAATAATCAAGAAAGAAAGGATTTAATTGAACAATTCAAAAAAAGAAAAAACTGGAAAGAATTATTAAACCCATATAGAGAACTTTATGGTAATGAAAGAGATGGTATAAGTAAATCTTTTAGTTCTGAAGCAGAAATGAATAGATATTACGATATACTTATTGAAGAATATCTCGCAGATGAATTTTCTGATTATATTCTTAACGAAGAGTATAATCTGGATCAACCAACCAAAAGCATTTTTGATAGAATTATTAATTTCTTAAAAACGCTTCTTGGTTTAAACAAAACAAATATTAAAAAATTATATCGAGATATTGCTACAAGTAAATTTAAAAATGCAAAATTATCTTTTCAACCATATCGTAAGTCCGCAGATAAGATCTTGATTCAAGGATATGAAATGAGTGTTTCTGAAAAAAATGAAATAGCAGATGAAGTTACTAGACAAATTATAAGTAGAATTGTTAATACTTCAGCAAAATCTCTTGATGATTTTGTTTCAGGAAGAAGTATAATTAATGATTTTGTTTTGTTAAAACGCGTATTACAAGAATCTATTTTACCAATATTAAAAAATTCCAATCCTGATTTAGCAAAGGCAGTTGAAAAAGATTATATTTTCGCTTTTCAGACAAAACCTGCTAATAGTTTAATATATAATTTTTATAAAGATAAATTACAAAGATTAGGTTTAAGTTCTTCGGTTGCAGAAAATACTAATGATGTACAAGATATAGAAGATTTAAGTACAGATCAAAATGATATGGAAACTCCTAATACAAAAGGGGAGTTTACTTCTGCTATTGAAGTAGATCCTAAATCTAATTTATCTAAACGATTAAAAATTGTACTTGCTTCTTTTAGTGAACCTTCACTTAAAACTGATTTAGGTTTTCCTAAACCTATTTTGTGGAGTCAATCATTTTTAAAAATTGCAGAAACATTAGCGGGAGTTCCTACTGAAGAATCTTTAGATGTTTTAAGAGCAAGCAATCTTTCTTTTAAAAGTCAATTACTTGCATTTATAAATAAAGAAGATAGTGCAAGTCAGAATTTTAGAAATGATTTTATTAGTAGTTTAAGCAAAACAATTAATAATTTTAACATTGTTGAATTTAAAGATGGAGACTTTGTATTTTTTAATGCAAATAATAATACTAAAGTTGACAAAATAATTAAAATTTGGCAATCAGACTTTATTAAAACTATAACAGAATATGGTTTTAATAACTGGAAATCTAAAGTAGAAGATTTAAATAAAAATACCAAAATGACATCAAAAGATGTAAAAGATATTTTGGGAATTGATTTAAACGAAGAAATAGATTACCATAATTTAATTTATAGAATAACAGATACAATAAAAAGATCTGGCTTTAGTAATACTAAACAACCAGATTACTCCATGCTTTTTTCTTCGTTAGATATACAAGGAAGCATAAAAGATTTAGCAACTTTACAATCAGAATTTGAAGATGCAACAGATCTTATGGTGTATGCAATGGGTAAAAAGATTTATGGGCTTGGTTTAAATACGCACGTTACTAATGTTATAAATAGAATTGCTTATGCGCAAAAACAATTTACTGAAAAAATGTCTATTTCAGAAAAATTAGATATTTTAAAACAATATGCGCCTTATGTAGTAAGTGATTTTAATATACGTAACAAAGAAAGTAAAGAACCAATAATTACAAACCCATGGTTATCAGAAATATTAGAAGGAAAAAAATTACAAGTTAATATTATTTATAACTTTCAAAATGAAACTGGAGACCAGTTAGAAATTTCAGATCTTGATGAAACAGATCTTCATACTCTTTATTTAAATGGTTCTTTATCAGGAATGACGTTTAGTTTAAAACACTCTGATAGAAGTATTTACTATGCTTATGGTTTTCAAGGTTATACTTCTCCTCTAGTAAATCCTCTTCCTCAAAATGGTTACAAAACAGAAGATGAAGTATTAAATTATCTTGCTGAATTTATGGCCGATCAAATTAATACTGAATTAGATCTTGCCAAAAAATATAAAGAAGAATTTATTGCTTTTCAATATTTTGGCAAAAATTATGATAAACCTGGAATAGCATCTATTATAGGTGAAGAAAGATGGAAACAATTGTTAAATGGAGATACTCTTAATAAAAAAGATATAAAAGAAATAAAAGATAAATTAGTTGATAAATATTATAAAGATTATCTTTCAGAATTAAACAAATGGAACGTTTTAGAAAATGGTATTGGTAAATCTAAGTTATCCAATTATTTAGGTAACAAAGAATTAGCAATAGCAACTGCGTTTGTAAACGAAGTAGTAGCACACATTAGTGAAAATAGGTTATTTAATAATGACATGAGATTTTATAAGAATCCCACCGATTTTTTTAAACGTCTTGCACCTACTAGTTCTACAGGACAATCATTAGTAAATGATTCTTCTACAAATGAAAGGATTAAAAGAGAAACTGCTGCATTACGAGAGATTAAAATATACAATCCAATTACTAAAAAAGAAGAAGTAATTGATGAATATAATCTTGCACCAGATGGTCAAATGAGAGGGATTACATTAAAAGAAAATGAATCTTATGTATCTCATTTAATGGATTTGGCAATAGATAATGAAGGAAATCCAATTATTTCAAAGATTACAGGAAAGCAAGAAAGTAAAATATTTATGATTTATGAATATAATTTGCTTGCTGATTTCCCTAATGAAGATAAATCTAAATTAGAAGCAAAAATTAGAAATTATGAATCTAAGTATAAAGGTTTAAATGAAAATGATGGTCAATCATATATGAACATTATTGCTTTTAAAAACTACATGATACGTTTAGGTCAATGGACAGAAGGTATGGAAAATGTTTTTAAAGCAGAAATGCAAATTATGAAAGCCAAAACAATTGAAGATGTATATGATATTGAAATTGAAATTAGAGGTAAAATGGTTAAAGTTTTTGAGATCCCTGAAAAACAACAGTTTTATGAAAGAATAAGTAAAAGAACTGTAGGGGAAGGAGAAAATCAAAAAGAAATACCAGTATTTGAACAATTTCATCCATTACATACATTAAAAACACAATACTCTGGTTTTACACAATCAGAGCAATATTTAAAAGAAGTAGGTAAACAGTTTTTTGATACTAGTATATTTAAAACATCTCAGCACGTTTTAACACCATCTAACATCATTGGTACTAATTTAGCATTAATGAATTTAACAATGATTAAGAATGGTATTGATATTATACATATGGGTTCTGCAAATAAAGTTGGTGGTGTAGATCCAAAACTTGCCGCACAACATTATGGTAAGCAAGAACAATTTTCAAATAGAAAACATATCAAAACAATAGAAGAAAGAGGTTTAGAATTTTATAACGAAAAAGGAGAATTTAATTACGAAGCAATAGACGAAAACACCGATATTATTTCTTATTTATTTGATGTTAACTTTATGAAAGACCAGGTTAAAATTGGTAATAAAGTTAAAGATGAAATCAAAGGTAGCACTCAATCATTAAAAATTATATTATCAAACCTTATTGTAAATGGTAAAGAAAGATTTGAAGGTGCTAAAGAATTGTTAGATGAATATAAAGAAATTATTAATAGAATTGTTTCGTTAAATGTAGAAGAATTAAACGAAGAACTTCAATCTGATGGAAGAAATTTTGAATCAAAAGATCAGTTAAAAGAAGCATTACTTACTTCTCAATTAGGAAAAGGTGCTCCTGAAAATATATTAAATGCAATTGAAAATTTTATAGAAGATCCTATTTTTGAAAGAATGTCTAATAAAGAAAAAATAGAAAACATTCTTTATTCAATAATTACAAATACAGCAATTACATTTAAAAGACCAGGAAACGCTTATCCACAAACAGCAGTAACTGGTTATGAACCTGCTGGGAAAAGAATTGTTAGTTTAGAAAACAATAATATTGTAGCAAGATCAAACCAACAATATGTTAATGATCTTGCTGAAGTAAATTCAGTGCTTAAATTTTATGACGCTACATTTGATAAAGATGGTAAAGTTACTAAAATAGATCCTGCTGAAGTAATAATTCCTTTGCCTGACTATTGGATAGAACCAGTATTAAAAAAATATAAAACTAGAAATATTGCAAAAGCAATAAATCAACTTAATAAAGATATAGAAAATGGTAAAGTAACAAATGAAGTTGTTTTTAAAGCACTTCGTATTCCAAATCAACAGTTGTCTTCAAATGATATTATGAAAGTTAAAAAGTTTATGTTACCAACAATGCAAGCATACGCTATTATACCTTCCGAAATGGTAGTAAAAACAGGTGGTGACTTTGACATTGATAAACTTAATATTTATTGGAATGAATTTAAAGATGATGAAACTTTATCAGAATCCGAATTAAAAAAATATAATTTTTACGCAGAAACTGCAAAATCAGTAGGAGAAGAACCTTTATCAATTGATACTTGGATGAGCATCAATGGTAAAAAAAGATTCGAAGCAATTGATACTGATTTTTTAATTAAACAATCTGGTTTAAGTAATAAAGATTGGATAAAACAACAATCTAAAAAACCACTGTATTCAAGATTATTAGAATTAGAAAAAAGAATTTTATTACATCCTAATAATGGACATCATTTGTTTATGCCCATTGTTGATGATATTATTGCATCAACTAAAACTGGAGTTTATGGTAAAATTTATGTTGGAGTAGAAGGTAACCCTGCTACAGATTCTGCCGATTTAATTAATTCTTTAATGCCATATACACAAGTAAAAAATGGTTTGATATTTGTAAAGGGTAAATTTGGAGTAGGTATTGTAGCACTTGCTATAACTGGACACTCAACTTCACAAGCAGATAGTGTATCTTTAAATAATTTTTATTATGATGCTTTAGAGGATCAAACAAAAGATACAATGTTAAGATTTGAAGGATTAGAAAATAATTACTCACTTGATAATTATACAGACAATGAGAACAATATCATTACCGAAATGCTTTCTCAATTACTTACAACACAAGTGGATAATGTTAAAAATCCAGTTGGTATTAAACTCGGAATTAATAACCAGACTCTCAATATTGTTGAATACCTAAATAGAAGAGGTGTCGGTCCCGAAACAATAATTGCATTTATAAAGCAACCACTTATTCAAGAATATTTAGTTGCTCAACGTATAAATGAATCAATATTATATAAATCTAACAATTTAGAAAAAAAGAAAGCAGATTTAATTAAAACTATTTTATCTAAACATTATACAGAAGAACAAATAAAAGATTTATCTTTTCCCGATACTGCATTTATTAAAAAAGGTAATTTAATAAACGGTATTAAAAATAAATCTTTTGATATAAACCAATTGCATTATTTTGCTTATTTTCTTGAACTATTAAATCAATCAAGAGCATTATCTGATTTTAGCCAAGAACAAACAGCAGATACAAAAGCAATAAAAAATAAAACTGGTTACGAACAAGTAATTTCTTTAAAAGAAAAATCATTAAAAAGCGAAATTGTACCTGTAGAAAAACAAACAGAAGTAAGAAATACTGGTGTTATTTCTGCATTTACAAAAGCAAGAGAATCTTATAAAACCAAGTTTAATGAAATGTATATTACTAATCATCCTAGTATAAAACCAAAATTTGATGCGTTAAAAGATGTTTTAGTAAGATTACAAAAAACTAAAAACAAAAAAGAAAGAGTTGGTACTACTTTTGAAAATGATTTTATTTTATATTTTGCTATGAAGTATATTCTTCCAAAAATAGATTCAAACTATTACAACACGCTATTTGGTTTACAAGGACAAAATTCTTTAGTAGAAAGAATAAAAGAAGCAAAAGAAAATTTACCAAATAATTTAGTTTTAAATGCATTTCTTCCGTTGTTAAAAACCAGAATTGATGAATATACAGAATCTTATTTAAATAACTTAAGATTGTTTGAAAGGGAAATAAATAACGCAGATGCAAATGATTTAATCAATTCAATGAAAGAAATTGCAGAGATAGATTATAATTTGTATCGAGATCTTGTTGTATTTTCTTTAATGCAATCTGGATTTAATAATAGCCCATTCAATTATTTAAAAGTAGTTCCGGTTGGTTTAAATAACGAAAAAGATAAACGTGAAGAATACGAGTTTATTTTAAATGATATTATGAATGATGCAATTAAAGAAATTAATAATTCTATTGCAAAAAATAATATTGAATTTGAAATTGAACAGTTCTTTGATGAATTTCAAAGAAATAATCCTCAGTATCTTCGCAAGAATGGTTGGAGAGGATACCCTTTAAATTATACAATTGGTTTTAAAGGCGGTGCTTTACAATTATTTAATTACAATCCAGATAATTATAAACAAAAAGAAAGAGCAGTTATATTGGGTTCTACTTATCATAAAAGATATGGGGTAAGTAATTTGTCGTTTATTAGACCAATTGAACCAGAACAAAATGAAGATAAAGTTGTTAATTCTTTTGTAGGAATGTTAGGAGATTTAATTAATAAAGAAACAGATCCACAAACTAGACAAAAACTTGGTTCTCAATTAGATTTATTTAGCGTAGTTCTTTCGGCTTCTTTAAAAGGACAACCAATTCCAGCAGATCAATTTAGTAAAGGTAAAAAGGGTATAGGTAAAGAAATTAATTCTTATCAAAATGCTTTAGAATTTGCTTTAACTAATCCTATATTTACTACTCCAACTGGTCGTGTATGGACAAGAGAATGGACAAAAGAGCAAACTAGATGGAGAGGTAATATGAGTCCAGGAATAAGATTTAAAGATAAACAATATAGAGATGTTGAAGAAGCATATCAAAAAAATAAACATGAATATCCAATAGGTGAAGCTAGAGATAATTTTATGCTAACTCTTCTTGAAATAAAACTTAAAACTTATCCTAAACTTATAGAAGGTATTGATTCTAAAGGTGGTTTAAGTTATCTAACTGATTCTACACATCAACCTACTAAGCAAAATTCACATTGGGAAACTGGTGGTAATAACATGTTTATTAGATTGCTGGCTCAAGCATACATGAATGTTAAAAAAGTAAGAGAATATACCCCGGATAATATAACTAACCTTAAACCCAATGAAGTATTTGTATTTGGTAGTAATACTGAAGGTAAACATGGCAAAGGTGCAGCACTTACTGCTAAGCAGAAATTTGGTGCAGTTTATGGTCAATCAGAAGGATTACAAGGACAATCTTATGCTATTATAACCAAAGATTTAGCAAAAGGTGAAAAGAGTATAACATTAAGACAAATACAGACTGGTTTAGAAAGATTTGTATCTTTTGCTAAAAAGAATCCAGAATTAAAATTTTATGTTACTAAGTTGGGTAGTTCTCTTGCTGGTTATTCTGTTGAAGAAATAAAAGGAGTATTTGATAGTTTGTTTAATATACCAGATAATATTGTTTTACCAAAAGAATATGAAGTTAGAGATAAACCACAATTAAAAGTAATTTCTGGTGGACAAACTGGTATAGATAGGTTAGGTCTTGAAGTAGCAAAGTTTCTTGATTTACAAACTGGTGGTACTACTACTCCTGGATTTATTACAGAAAAAGGAAAAGATGAAACCCTTAAAGATTTTGGAGTACAAGAAATATCAAGAGAATTACAAGGTGGTAAAAGTGGTTCTGAATTCTATTTACCAAGAACAGAACAGAATGTAGTTAATTCTGATGGTACTGTTTATTTTGCTACTGAAGAAGACAGTGCTGGTAGAAAGGCTACAGAAAGATTTGCTAAAAAACATAAGAAACCTTTCTTGCTTAATCCTACTTCTGAAGAAATGATTGAATGGATACAAAGTAATCAAATTAGAACTCTTAATATTGCTGGTAATAGAGGTAGTAAACTTGATGATGTTCAATATTTAAACTATAGAAATCTTTTATTTCGTGCCCTTAGTGTACCATTTACATATAATACACAACCACAACAATTAGGATTATTTGATAATGCTCAAGAATTGAAAGTAGAAGAAGATAATGTAGAAACAAAATTAAATGCTGAACATGATTCTTTGTTTCCTCAATATGAATATTTTACAAAAGAACAAAAAGAAGCAATGGCTAAGGTTGTAGCCCAAAATGAAACACCAATAGAATGTAAATTCACTCCCGGAAAAGGTAGTGGTAAATTTGGAAGATAATGCAAAACATTTCACAAAGAGTAATAAACCTTTTAAATTATCGAATAGAACAAGAAGAATATAGCAGCCGTTTATATAAGTCAATGGCTATTTGGTTAGAATATAACGGGTATTTAGGTGCTGCTAAATTATGGAATAGATATAGTAAAGAAGAATTAGAACATGCTGAATGGGCTTATGAATATCTGTTAGATTTAGATATTATGCCTAATGTACCAGCGTTGTTAAAACCAGAAAGTGAGTTTGCTGGACTTGTTGATATATTACAAAGATCATTTGATCACGAAACTCTTATAACTAACCAATGTCAAAACTTTGCTTCAGAATCATTTAAAGATGCTGATTTTATGGCTTTAGAATTAGCACAAAAATATTTAAAAGAACAACAAGAAGAATTGTCAAAAACAACAAAATGGTTGGATAGAATAGAAGCATTTGGTACTACAAATGATGTGCTTAGATTACTTGATAACGAATTAAGTGAAGAAGCATAATGGAAATTAAAGTAATAAGAAAAGAGTTCCTTCAAGATAGATGCTTGGGGGAACTCTATATAGATGGAAAATATTTTTGTAATACTTTAGAAGATACTGACAGAGGTCTTAATAAAGATATGAGCAATAAAGAAATTGATGATATTAAAGTTGTAGGAAGCACTGCTACTCCAGCAGGTAAATATCGTTTAATTTTAAGTTATTCTATTAAACTTAAAAGGTTTCTTCCCTTACTTTTAGATGTACCAAGAGGAAAAGGTGTTCGTATTCATAAGGGTAGTTCTCCAGCATATACTTCAGCATGTATATTAGTTGGTTTTGGAATTAGTAAAAAGAAAACATTAACTGGTATAAAACAAGCAGAAGAAGCATTAATAAAGTTATTAAAGATTGCTAATTTAACGGAACCATTATACATAACAATTCAAAGAGATAAATAATGGCATGTAAGGCTAAAAATCCTTTAGAATTAAAGAATTTAATTGAAAATCAAAAAGCAATATTTGATATTAAACCAAATCAAAAAGCAGAAGATACTGTTAGTAATCTTTCTTATACTACTGAAAATTTTATAAAAAGAGAAGGTCAATATAGTACGATAGAAAATAATGCAAAAGTAAAAACTACTATTACTACTCGAATTGGTGAATGGTATAACAGACGTTATCCACAAGTTAAAAGTAATGAAAGAGAAAAGTTTTTAAATCAAACTGCTGAAGTTGGAAATATAATACATGAAACAAATGAGTTTATTATAATTGATATTTTAACACAATTAAATGGATTGGATGTTAACCAATCATTGACGGCTCTTGCTTCTTTAAATATAAACGATAAAGAAGGTCTAAAAAAAATAAGAGAAAAATATGGTTACGATTTAAATCCTCAAGTTTATGATAATTTAATATCTGGTTTAAAAACTATACTAAATAGTATATATCGTAGACAAAGAGAAATTAATAGAAAAACTGGTAAAAACGAAAATGTAACAATATTACCAGAACAAATTATTATTGATTCACAATCCGGTATAGGTGGTACTGCGGATTTAATTGCAATATTTAGTAATAATGATGCTGCTGTTTATGATTTTAAAACTAAAATTCCAAACAGCAATAAGAAAAATCCAGATGGTAGTATAAAAGCAAATGCTGAATTAATAAATGCTGGAGATAAAGAACGTTATTCTATGCAAGTAACTAATATTGCAAAGATTTTAAAACAACGTTACGGTGTTAGAAATGTAGTTTTAGGAAGAATTATCCCAATTCGTATAAATATGAAACCGTGGGATAAAGCGACAGGATTATACCCAAAAAATATTGTAAATGTTGCAATTGGTTCAGAACAAGATTCTAAATTAGATCAAATTACTTTACTTCCTGAAAAAACAGGTTTTGAAGATTTAGATAAATTTTTGGTAAGTATAGAAAAAAGAATTAGATCTTTAAAAGAAAAAGCAAAAGATAATAAAGATAGAAGGGGAGAATATATTAATACAGTAAGAGAATTAGAAGCATCTCGTGATCAAATTTTACATAATCATAACTTTAATAAATTATTAGATTACGTAAAAAAATTAAACGAAAAAATTACAGATGATTATGTAAACTCATTATCATTTGCTGATTTAAGAGATGTTATATCTGAATTAAAAGTTTTACAACTATTATCTGAATCTACGTTTGAATATCGAAAAAGTTTAAAAAATCGTGGTATTAACTTAGATCAAATACAAATGTTTGAAGCAAATGTTGGTTCTTTAATTTCGGTAACTACTGATAAAATTGCATACTTAGAAGATATCTTATATAAAGATAAAATAGCAGATTTAATAAAAGAATTAACTGGATATAATATTCTTGATGAAGAAGGTAATATTCAATCATTTGAATCAGAAGGATACTTAGGTAAATATTTTAATCGTTTAAGTGAATTTAATAATCCTTTGTTTCAAACTTTAAGATCTAAATTAGATAATATTCAATATGATATAAGAGAAAAAGTAAATAAAGTTGTTTCCGAAGTACAAGAAAAAGAAGATGCTATATATTTATGGATGAAGAAAAATAATAAAGAACAGAAATGGTTAATAGATACTTTAATAGATAAGCAAACAGATAATTTAGTTCAAAAAAGAAGTAAAGAATTTTCTGAAGAATTACGTTCTATTAAAAAAGAAGGTAAATTAGATAAGATTTTAGAGTATTACGAACCTAATGAATATTATAATGATTGGTATGAAAAAACCAAATCTACAATTGTTAACAAAGAATCATTAGAAAAATTTGAACAATCGTTTAATCTAAGTTTAGAAAAAAATGGAAAACCTAAATATCCTAATGCATGGCTGCAACAATTAAGTGCAGGTCGCTTAAAAGTTAAACCAAGTATTGATAATAAACATATAAGCAAAGAGTATGCGTATATTCATAGTATTCCGGAACTTGCTAATTATTATGACATGTTTATTAAATATAATCGTGAATTTAGAGATAAGTTGGGTGTAGAATATTTTAATTTACCTGATAATTTTGTCCCAAATATAAGAAAACAAGCAATAGATCGAATAGTAGAACATGGACCCTTAAAAGGCATTAAAGAAAGTATTGATGATTTTATAAAAGATATGGAGGTACGTCAAGATGATATGTTTTTTGGTGATATAGAAGATGGAAGGTTAACTAGAAAAATACCTAGGTTTTTTATTAATCCTTTTAGAGATTCTAATGATAACCTCATGATAGGCGAAAAAAGTTACGATCTTGGCAAAAGTTTGATTTTATTTTCTAAAATGGCTTATAATTATGAATTAATGTCAAAACAAGAATCAGAAATATTAGGATTGCGTGAATTTTTATCTGAAAAGGCAGAAGAATTTATAAGACGTGGTGGTAAAAATATTGAAGATTTAGTTGGTAACAAACTTTCTATTAATATTGGTAATACAGATTTAAAAGATATATTTAACGCTTATGTTGATATGTATCTTTACGGTATTCACTTAGAGCCAACTTTGGGAGATAAAAGTGGTAAATGGGAAAAACGTATAATGTTAGCAAAACAATATTTTACTATGAAATCTCTTGGTCTTAATTTTATTGCAGCATCAGGTTCTTTATTGGCCGCTAAAACTGCTGCAAGTATAGAGGGATTTAAAGGTGTTATTTATAGTAAAGATCAATACAAAGAAGCACTAACTGACGCTTATAAAAACAGAGATAAATTTCTTGCATTAAATGCTTTTTTTGATCCTATGGCTACTAGATATGAAAATTTTAGTATAACAAAAGAAAATAAATTAGGGGAAAAACAAGTAGGTAAACCTTCTGATAGAAATTTCATTAAAAAGTATGTTACTACAAGAACGTTGTTAAGACCATTTAGTTATGGTGATGAGACAATAGATGAAGTAATTACCGTCTCTATGTCTAAAAACTTTTATGTAGATGAAAATGGTAATTTAAAAAGATTTAGAACAGAAGAAGAAAAAACTAAATTTGCAAATAGAAGTATTTGGAACTTATTTAGTTATAATAATGAAGATGCTAAATTAGATATTGAACCAGAAAAACTTAAAAATGTCATTATTTCTTTTAGGCGTGCTATACAAGAAGGACAATCTAAAATTAAAGGTACTATACCAGAAGAAGATAAAGCATATTGGCAAAGTCAAATTTTAGGTCAAGTAGTAATGCACTTTAAATCCTGGATGCCAGGATTAATAAAAGAAAGATTCGGAGATTTGCGTTACAACACTAATATTCAATCTGTTGATATAGGAAGATATATTGCTGCCGGTTATGAGTTTAAAAACGTAGAACAATATGCAGCAGTTGATTTTATGACAAAAATTGTAGTTCCAAAACTTGGAGAGTTTGCAAAACGATTATTATTATTTTCTAATAATTCATTTAATGACAAAGAAAGAAAACTTGAAGCATTTAATGAATGGTTAGAAAAAAATCCTCATTTTGAAGATAAAATATCTTTTGAAGAATTTTTAGAATTGCAACAAAAACAAGTACATGCTATGGTAGTTGAATTACGTATTATCTTAGCATTTGCTGCTATAATGATGGCTTTAGGTGGTGATTGGGATGATGATGGAGAAGCCGATTATAAAAAATATTATATGGCAAAAGTAATGATGGCAATTTTGTATAAAACAAATCAAGAACTTACTTTTGTATATAATCCTACTGAGTTTGCTGGCATGATTAAAAACCCAATTCCAATGATTGGTCTTGCAACATCAGCAACAAAAACTATAGGAAATACTTTTGACGAAACTCGTGATGTATTATTTGGAGAAAACAATAAGCAGGATAAAACACCATTAGGATATGAGTCACATAAGTGGATTCCTGGTGCTTACGGTATTTCTAAACTTTTCGGACTTTTCGATCAAGAACCAGAAGCATTATACAAACGATAATAACATGCTAGATTACATTATAAATTATATGAAAAGTAATAATCAAACTATTTTTACAAACCCTTCAGAGTTAAATATAGTTTATGTAGAAGGGATGAATTTAGATTTAAGTTTAAACGCAGATAAGTTTAATGAATGGAATGATTTAAGATTAGTTTTTAGTTATGTTGATGATTGTCCCGAAATTGTATTCAAACAAATTGCTACAACAGAACCAGGAAAACTTGCTACCTTCAATAAAGATAGTATTGCAAGACGGGGTGTAGCAAGAATTGCATTTGGTCAATATTCTTGTTGGAAAATAGGTTATCATAAAGTATCAACTAATAGACGAAATCATCCTGCTTTAATTCAATGTAGTCCTCTACCTGTTTATAGAGATTTAAATAGAGACGGTTCTAGAATAGGTGATGTTATTTATACAGGAATGTTTGGTATAAATCAACATGGAACTAGAATTGGTTATAATGATAGTAATAAAAACGGAGTAGAAAATTGGTCAGAAGGTTGTTTAGTAGGAAAAGATTGGAATAAACATATTGAATTTATAAATTTACTCAAACAAGACCCCCGCTTTAAAACAAACAATGAATTTATATTTACCACAACCATTATACCGGGGGATCAAATTAATACTACTGATTCTTTGGTTTTCAACTAATTGTTTTTCTCAAAACGGATTATTTTTATCCGCATCTGTAGGTACAAAAAACGAACAGTTTTTAAGATTGTGTTTAGAACAAGGTGCTTCTATTATACACCAAGAATATGCAATACAAGTAAATTACAAAGGTGATGTTTATGTACACGCAAAAGTAGGATTTGGTATTGATAGAGAAAAATGGGCTGCTTTTGTTTATTTTCCTTTTATGAATTTACATTTAAATAGTGGAAAATACAATACACCATTTAGTGCTGAAGTATTTTATAGAAAAGGAAAACGTGATAAATGGTATATACCATATTTATCACTTAATGCTGATATTTATAAAGATAAAGTTATACCTACCTTAAGAATAAAATATCGACTTATACGTTAGAAGGTATAAAAAAAAGAGGAGACTTACTTATGTAGTAAGTTTCCTCTTTTCATTTTTTTATTTAATTTTTGACAATCTAGATTTTAAAGAAAGGTAATTTTCATAATATTTTTTTGCAACGTTCTCGTTTCTTTCTAAAATATTTTTTCCTTTCGATTTGATTTTTCATATAGTTTAAATAAAAGGGAGACCCACTGTATTGTGAGTCTCCCTTTTTTGTTAACATTTAGACAAACAAATAAGAATAATACAAACAATTGAAACTTTTAAAGCAATTACTGCCATTTCTTCAATTGATTTATTTCCTAGCATTTTATCCAGTAAAGTGTGTTGTACCAGTTCATCGTTTAACAGGTTTTGACCAAACGATATTTTCTTTAAAGTTGTTCAACAATGCTCCTGTTGAAATATCAATAACCCTTTGTTTAAACGGCTCTGGTGTTTTTTTAGTATCATTAGCAAAAATCCAATATTCAGTGATAACGTAATATTCTTTTGCAACAAGCGGCTTGTTAAGATCAGTTACAATAAGTGCTTGGATTTTTGATGTATCGGCTACTTGACCAACTGGATAAATAACTTTAGTAGTTGCACTGTCTTGTTGTGCATTTAAAGAAACAAGAGAAAAAAGTGTAATAAAAATTGAAATGATTAATTTCATAGAATTGATTTTGAATGTTTAGACATGATTGGTTTTATTAACGACACAATATATGCCGGTTTTTGACAAATTTCAAATTCATCTTCCGCTTGACGAATATTTGAAAATATAAGTGGTTCGTTTTTTGAATCAGTATGTATTTGAGGTTTTGACCCTTCAAATACAATTATTAAATATTTCATAGATTTTTTTTACCAGCATAACTCATTGCTGATTTTATAGAATTTATCCAACCCATTAAATAAGGTGAATTGTCTTGATTTTCGGCACCATGTAACCATTCTAATAAAGTCCATCTAACATTAATCCAATTTACTGAACCTTCAGACGGACGCTTATATGTTGTAAGTGTATCACCTGGTGAAAGCGTTAAAGGAAAATTTGAAACTTTATATTGATAAACACCTTCTCTGAGTTTTTGTGCATCAGATTCTAAAGTAATAGTAACACTACCATATGATAATTTATCTCCTTTTTTAAAAATACCACGATCAATAATAATATTATCTCCATTGCAGTTTTCAACTACATAATTTGTTAAATCACTTTTGTATTTCTTCTGCTCTTGATGTGTACTCATTCCTGAGTATTTGACAAACAAGCAATCTTTATCTTTAAACAATATTTCTTGTTGATCTTTATCCTCTTGAATAAGAATCTCATTATCGTTTGAAAAACAAGATTTTTCACCAGCACTTTCCAAACATTGTGCAAATAATTTACCTACCATTACAAGATCTGCTCCTGCAAATAGCAATTTGTTAATAGCAGCATAGCCATTATCATTAAAACCGTATTTATCTTGACATTGTTTAATGTAAGAAGAAATACCATCTGCTACTATTTTTACTTTAGATAAATTAATTGATGAAATTTGATCAATTTCATCAATTAATTTTTTTTCTTTTAAATATTCAATATAGGTTTTTTCTACTTCTCTTGCTCGATAACATTCTTTAATAAGTTTTTCCAAGTTTATCTGTCCAATACCTGTGTTAGAAGTAGTATTACAACCACCTCCACCGCCAATACCAACTCTAATGTAATCTACACCTGTTTTGGCAAGTTCTACAAATGCTTCAACAGAAGCTACATTACCCGCCATTATAATAAGATTGTCTCCATGAATTTCTTTTGCTTTACGAATTGCTTCATGAAGTGCTGGCATATTACCATTTGCAGTATCTATACATACATAGTTTGTATAACTAATATGTTTTGGAGGTTCGTCATCTGAAACATAAATTGTAATAAATTTTTCCAATGACATCGCATTAAAAATACCTTTTACAATATCATAATTATTATTTCTTGGTAAACAAACTTGAATTTTATTATCAAGAAAAAATTGAAAATTATCTTCATTTACTACACTATACATTGGTGCAGTAATAAGTGGTAAAAATCCATTATTATCATAAGGATTTGCTTCATCTCTACTATTTAAACCGATTGATTTTTGTTTTACCATTTTTCTTTATTTTTTTGACATGAACAAAGTTCATTTTTGTAAATTACTTTATTACAATTTGGACAAATAATTGTTTTTTCATCATCATCTTTTTCTTTATTAAAGAAAAATATTTTATTTATCATTTTTAAAAAGTTTAAAGATGAAAGAAACAACAAATATAAATAGCATAAGTCCTACAAAAATAGTCATAATGATTGCTAAATCGGAAATTGAGTTCATTTAAATTGGATTAATACATTAATTTTTCTTCACTACTTAATTCGTCATAAGTATGTATTGTAATATTACTATTTTTTATTTTACTATTTAAGTCATCACCTAACTTTTCTTTTTTTTCTTGTTCTTGTTCTTGTTCTTTTTCAAATACTTCTTTATCAAAATTATCAACAGTCATCTGATTAACCTTGTCTGGTTTCTTTTTTCTGCTAAACATACTTTCAATTAACATTTTTTCTAATTTTTATTAATAAATGATTTACAAATTCTTTATCAACTTCTTTTGGTAAATTTGTTTTATTTCTTAAATTATCTAAAAAAGATAATTTTTTTTCAGCAACATTAATTAGTTCTTGTAAATCTAATTCCCCTTTTCTTATCTTTTTTAAATATTCAGCATTAGGTCTTTCTACATTAAATTCTCCTGTTTTTGCTATTTCCAAACAACAATCTAATAAACGTATGCAATGAAGCATATTTTTACCATCAATCTTTTGTTCATGGTTTTTTACATCAACATATCTATTCTCATTCCTTTCTTTTAACCATGTTTGATATGACAAATAATCTTTACAATGTATGCTGTACGCATCTTTATTATAATACATTACAGTCATTGCCATACATTGTTCTTCTTTAGGAATAGAAGATAATCTAATGTCATTTGATGTTTCAAATGCTATACCTTTATAACCAAGGGGTTTTGCTTCTTTGTCATATTGTGCAATCCAATCATAAAAAACAGAATAACAATTTGGCATATGATTTATTGCAGAAAGACCAACATATTGTTGTTCAAGTTCACTTTCTTTTAACCATTTTTTTACAGAAATACTTTTACCATTTATGTGTACATAACAAAAATCTAATGGGGTCTTTCTTTCAATTTTCTCTTTTTCCCAATTCATTTTTTTAGATAAACCTGTTGCCTTTTTAATTTGAGCATATGCATATCCACCAAATGAATCAAAACATTTTCTTGTAATAAATTGATGCTTATTTTGAAATAATTCTTCAAGAATTGAATTAAATGTAATTATGTGTTTTTTTGGCATAAACAACATTTCCAATATTGTCGGATTTGCTGTTTGTGCTAATTCTAAAAATCTTCGTATTTCATAATAAGTTTCATCTTTCCCAACTTCAATTTGTGGGTTATAATTAAAACCTAAAATATCTTCTGTATTTTGTATATAAATGCCTTTGTAATCAGTATCGCTTTCTGGAAAATCTGTTCCATATGCTTTACTACCTACAAGACATTTATATACTAAATTTACGTTATTCATTTAACATATTTTATTGTTACCATCTAAAAATTTCGTTTTTAGGTAAGGGGGGTATATCAAATTGTGTATGATGTTTTACATCTTCTGCATTTAAAGATGTATGGTAATCATTATTTAGTTGTTCAACATATGTTGGTAAATAATCAGGATTTTTTGTTAAAACTGCAAATATTGGATTTAAAACCTCATCTCTTAATATCTTTGTTGTTTTAGGTATAATTTTTTCTATTGTGGGATTATCATACATTTCTGTATAACTCCCTGTTAAAAACTTATGAATTAAATCCATCGGTAATTTTAAAACAATCATATGTTGATTTCCATTTTTTCCAGAATCAAAAGGATAATCTGTAACATAATATTCTTGACCCCTTAACCAAGAAATTACTCTAAAAAAATCAATTTTATTTTTTTCAATAGAACTATATTTTCCAAAAGCATACTCTCCATTAACATCCATTAAATAGTAAATTTTGTTTTCAAACTTTCTAGAATCTGGTGTTTTGTTAAACCCATAATCTTGAATACCTACACCCAAACAATATAACATTCTCATCTTAGTTATAAATTCTTCTCCGTATAATTTTAAAGACGGAGAAAGATATTTATATGTTCGATTAATAAATATTTTTCCGGGTTTTATTTCAATTTTTTTGTTTACATCAATTAAAGGGAAAGTATTGGCCATTGTTCTATAGTTTCTGTTTTAATGTTATTTAAAAGATAAATAAAAAAATCATAAGAAATAGTAACTTGGGTATTTTCTTCTTTTTTTTGATGACCTCTTCCAGTATTTATTTTATGTATTAAAATAACTGGCATTTGATGTATTAGATTAGATTCGGGAAAATTTTTAGAAATATTTAATTTTATATTTTTGTGTTCTTCTTCAAACTTGGGCCTGTTTTTATTGTAACCAGACTTGCATTGTATTAAAAATGGCACAAAATTAATATCAATTCCCGAATCATCTAACATTTTACTACTAGCCCTAGCAGTTTTACAGTATTTAAAAAAGGGAGAAAGATCACGAACGACTTGTCTTTCCAAGTCATGACCCTTGCGGCGATTATTCATTCTAATTTATTGAAATGTTAAAGGACATAATCCTTGATATTTTAATTGAAAATTGTTATCTTCAATAAATTCTTTACCGAAGATATCGTGACTAATTACCATTTTCTGATATAACAAAGAACGATAATTAATATATTCATTCAACCAATTGGTTATAAAAATACCTTCTTGTGTTTTATCATTAAAAATATTAATTACATCTGATAATTGAATTTTTTCTTTTCCTTCAAGAATTTTTTCGATATTTAATTCAGCATATTGCAACAACGCGCTACAAATTAAAGCCCAAGCAAAAGATTTATAAAAATTAACAGTTCCACTATGATATCTAAATTCAATAGTTTGCTTGCTTTCAAATAAGAAAGGAATTAAATTTACAGCATAATATCTGTTTTCGTAATCCCATTTTTGTCTTCCGTCTTTTACATGTTTAAACAATAATTCTTTTTGTGTTACACAAGTAGGTTGGTGTCCTTCATTTAAAAACATTAAGATAATATTAAATGCTTCATCGACATTAGATATTTTAGATTTATTAAACAAAGACGGCATTTTTTTACAATGATCTTTTATACCGTTTCTTCCGTTACCACCGCTGTTTACACGCTTGTTCGTAAGATACATTAAGTCTCTTTTATAGGGGGGACAAAGAACCTCAAGACTATCCTGAAGACGATAATAAAGCATCCAAAATGCTACAGTAAACGCTTTTGTTTTTTTTATATTACCAAAGTGATAATGTAGCGAACAATTTTGGTTTGTAGAACAATTTTCTTTTGTTTCAGTAAAAATATTTTTGAAAGTATCAAATTGTTTGTCTTTTATAATAACTGATGTATATTCGTGACCTTTAATGCTACCGTCTCTTAATGGCAAAAGACCCAATTGATAAAGTTTATTTTCTGGAATATTGCCACCACTTGTTTCAATTTCAACACCAATTGTGAAATTTCTAAAATATTTATCAAATATGGATTCTTTAAAGTTTTTATTTTTCCAGTTATCATACATTTTTTGCATTTCATTAAAAAACGTATGATCTGCACTATTATAAAACTCTTTAAGGGTTTTATAATTTATTTTATCATATTGTTCTGCAATACCCAATTCAAATCTTTTTTTGTTAATCTCAGACGGTCTTAAAAATCTACCAGTAAATGATTCAAAAGCAATACCTGCTTTTTTAATAACATTTTCATTTATGGTAGTTTTATTTTCAAAAACAATATTAGTATAAATATCTGGTACAAAATAACCTTCTACAAATCCTGTTTTTTCATTGAAATCAACTAACCCCAAGATTTGATTTGTTTTAATGCAATATTCACTTTTACTATAATCCCAAATTACATCGGGATTATTTTTTCTAAACCATGTTGTTTTTTCAGTATTTGGATTAAACAACTCAAAACATTCTCCACTATCCTTTATGTTTTTGATACCCATTTTATAATAAACATCTTTAATTTTTCTACAATAATTTCTGGCTACTTTTTCACCAGTATTTGTAATTACAAAATCATTATTTTTCTTTTCACTTTTTTCTTGTTCTTTCATTATTCAAAAGGTTCTGTTTCCAACATATCATCATATATTAAATCAACATATGCTGGATTTTTTAGTATGTAGTTTAAGACTTCAATTGTTTTTGCAGATTGTTCTTCTGAAAAATTATTAATAACTTTTCCTGCTATGAAGGAAGTTATTGTTCTTTCAATTGCTTTTGTTATTATTTTCAGTTTATTAGTAATAACTAAATTAACTTCAGGAATAGTCTCTTCAGTAAAAAGCTCACGATTTTCCCAATATTTTTCGTCCCATAAATTAACAACTGCTGTTGTTTTTTCTTCATTTTTTGTTTTATCTTCTTGTATCATATTAGTAATCATGTTTTCTCTTGGTATAATTTGATATTTGTTATCAATAATATCAAAAATAAACTGATATGGACTGAAATCAGGATAAACACTTAATTCAACACTTTCAACTGCTCTATTAAATTGATAAACTCTTAATTTATACTCTTTTCTTGTTTCAGAATATTGATAGAAGAAAACAACAGAATTTCTGTCAATATATGGTAAGATTTCGTTGATATGTTCTGGAATTTGCTTTGATTTTTTAAAAATATTTTTCAATGCCTCAATAGCTTCTTCGTTTATAAGTTTTAAACCTTTATAGAAATAATATTCAGAAACGTATCCTGTTTCTTTTTCTTTACCAAAAAAGTCGAGCTTAAACTTTCCAGTAATAGGATGACCATTACGATAATATAATCCTGCGTTGTAATAAATTCTGTTTCCTTTGATTATACTTGCTGGATTTGGCATTGGTGAATTTTTGCTATAATAAACAGTCTTGTTTTTTTCATTAGTCTCATTTTTTTTGCTATAGTCATGATAATAGCCGCTTCTATTGAAATTACTTGTATTGTTATAATAAGTAGTTTCAACTTTATTTTGGATTTGAGATCTATCGTAAACAATTCCTTCTTCAATTACACCATTTGTTACTCTAAACAGTGTATTTGTTTTCATATCGATAATATCCTCTTTCGGTACATCTAAAGCACAGACTAATGCGTTTTCTGTACTGGCAAAATAAAACTTATTGTTTTTATTGTAACAATATAATGGTCTTTCTTCTTTTAACAAAGAACCTTCTAATGATTCACCATGAAACAAATAAATAGTATTAGGGTCGCTTTCTGCATATAAAACGCACGCTGCTGCACCTTTGTATTCAAGAAGAACATCCCAACCATGATGAACAATGATATGACCCAATAATTTAGAATCGACATCAAAATCTGTTTTTTTTAAATTATATTTTTCACACAACTCCTGTTCGTTTGTAATAGTTCCATTTTTCATAAACCAAAAACGTTCACCATCTTTTTCAAACATAAACGGGTGAGCATTATCAATACTATATTTGTTTCCTCTTGTGCTTGATCTGTTATGACAAAGAATGGTATTACTTACCAGTTTTTGTCCTTTTATATTAAAATAATAACCACTAAAAAATAATGTAGGTGTACTTTTGTCATCACCTGATTTGAAAGTACCTTTTGTTACTTCATTGTTATATAAAAAACCAACAGCATCTTTTCCTCTCGATTCCATGAAAATGCTAGCTAATTTTATTTTTGAAATATCACCGGGGCTTTTACCACAGTATCCTGTTATTCCGCACATATTACTATTTGTTTTTGATTATGTTGTGAATTGCTGTTTTATATTTTTCAAGACCTATTTCACCAAGTCCTGGAGCACTATTAATTTCACAAATAATAAAATCTGTTTTTTCCGCTGTTCTAAGTACACCATCTGAATTTCTTGCAGATTGTACTCTTACGTCGCAAGCACCAACGTCTAATCCTACAGAGTTCAATGCATTTACACATTGAGATTCTATTTCCTTCCAATTTAAGGGTTTTTGAAACATTTCGTTTGTTTCAACAATCCAAACACTATTACTATCATTACGATACCATCTTTCTGTAGAATTTTCTTTAAGCATTTTTCTACAAGTATAAAAACAACCATCTTTTGTTACATGAAGTCGATATTCACGAGTATAAGGATAATATCTTTCAACAAGATAGTTTGAATATTTATTTTTTTTAAAAGAATTAAATGGTGTATTAAACCATTTAATTAATTCATCTTTATTTTCAAAAAGTAATAAACCCATACCACGAGAACCAAACTCCGATTTAACAATGTATTTTGTTTCTTCTTTAAAATTCTTTGTGAATTCCTGAATATCTTGCTCTGTATTTGGTATTACCCAATCTGCGGTTTTAACATTGTTTTTTTGAAAACATTTTTTCATTAAAAACTTACTAGCACTATTTGCAATGCCTTTAAAGGGATTAATAATAATATGTGTTTTTGACAGGTTTTCTTCTTGTCCTTCAATTTCTTTTAAACGATAACCAAATCTAATAATTGTATCTTTTAAAACCTTTAATCCTCTAAGGGGAGCATGACTTGGGTGTTTGCTCCACACTTTTAACGATGAATTTTTCACTTGATTTTCTTCTCTTACCTTTTTAATTTCTTTAGCATATTCATAAACCTCGCGTATTTCATATAAAAATGAACTAGCTTCATCACCATAATTTGCAAAATCAAAAAACAGTTGATAGATTAACTCCATGTTAAAAGCTGTTGAAATACCATAATTGTTATAAAAATATTTAAACGTATCTTCAATTGTGTTTACCTCTTTTTCTGAAAAAGAAGAAATATAAATAGAACGAATAAATTTTAAAAGCATGTATCTTTGAACTCTACTTGTAATCCATTTTTCGTTACATTGAGTAAAATCAATTAAAAAGGTTGCAGCATATTTATGTTGTGTTCTGTATATTTTTGGAATATTTGTTGCACCTACATATTTTGCAAAAAGTTCAAAATACTTTTCTAAGGTTTGTTCAACACATTTATTAACTGTTTCTGAACTAATAGTACAATTAGGATTTTTATATTGTGCAGGAAACCTTAACATCATATAATTAGGTGTTCCATTTTTATTTGAACAAATAAAACTAGAGGAATCATGACAACCATGAAAACACGTTCTTGACAGTTGTTTTAAATTGTTTTTTTCAAAGAAAAACGAAACAAAGCACGTTGAAAGATTGATGCTATAATCAACGTCGTTATCAATAACTCTAGAAATCGAATTACCTATAATTTCTTTTGAAATTCCTTCTTTTTGATCTTCTTTGACATTTTCAAAATTTTCGTTTGCTATAAATGTTTCTTGATTAAGAATGATTGTTTCCATAATCTCCTGATTCAATTTTTGTTGTGTTGTTATATATTCTTTCCATGTAGTATATGGTACATTCTTTTTCATCAATAACAATATTTTCCATTTTGTATCCGGCTCCTAATTCCATCGAATCAATGAGTCGTTTTGTGCCACCTTCAGCTTCCAAAATATCGACAGTAATTTCACTATCTTCTTTTTTAACAACATAAGGATAGGGACCAAAGTCCCATAATTCATAACCTTTTATTTTTACTGTTTTTAAATATTTTAGTCCATTAAACCTTTTAAAGTTGTAATTTCCCTTTCTCAGAGTCCCATATGCGGCTATAAAGTGTGGAGTCATTTTCTATTTGGTATGATAAGAATCCTTGGTGTTTTGGATGTCTTCTTCGGTTAAATAAGTAATTAAACCACCCAATGCGATTTCCTTGGATGGTGTACATGTCATCTGCATAATCGGGTTCTCCAATTTGTCTAAAAATGTTTTTATAAAACAAATGGTTCAACATTAATTGACCAAATGTTTCATAATTGTAATAATAACACATTCTTAATAGTTTTAAAACAAATAAGCGATTAGATATGTCTGAATATACATCAACTTCAAGTTTTACAACAATGATATCATCATCTTGTATTTCTAAAATTGGTTTTTTTAAATTATGAATCGATTGTGTTAGTTCAAATAAATAAAAAAATTTATTAATAATTTCCTTTAAATTTATTTTGTTAACTGTAAATTTTACCCAATATTGTTGATAATGACTTAAAGCCATATTAAATCCAGAATTTGAACACAAAATATCATGACAATATGTATAAGACCAATAAAATTTATTAGAAGTTTTAGCCGAAATATATGCATTAACACATATTGGATGAAAATGTCCACTTATTTCAGTTTTATCAACTCCCCAATCAGGCTTCAATTGTTCCATAAACTAATGTTGGTAATTTGATTTTAAATGTTTCAATTAAATTTTCGCAAAGATTCGTGTCTGCTTCATCAATAGCTTTTTTTATTTCTTCAAAAAGAATATCATATTCTTGACAAATTTCTTCAATGTTTTTTGTTTCCAAAAATAATTCAACTGCCTTAACAGTTTGATCAAAACACCAACCAATTAATTCTTCAGTAGCGTGCATTGCACCACCTAAAGTACGATATTCAATAATAGTGTAATCTTTTTCGGGGAAAAGTTTTGCCCGAAAATCTCCAGCGTTACCATATAGTTTTCTTCTTTCCTGGTCTCTATCGATAATAATACTTGGTACTCCCAACATTAAATCCATGCAAAAAATAAATTTAATTCTATCTTTCATGGATAACAGTTTGGGAATTCCGCAATGAATGTGGAATCCCGCAGAACGCAGGTTACCAATTTGTTCTGGAGTAGGTCTTGGTGATACATCTTTTGTATAAATACAATAACTTGGTTCGCAACCAAACATTTGTGCAGTTGGATTTGCCAAATCTTCCGGATCATATCTTGCAGAAGATACTGATTTTACTTCAAATTCGATATTCGTATTTTCATATAACAAATCAGCAATTTTTTTTCTTCCGTATTGAATATATTTAATAAAATCTTGTTTTGTTTTTACAGGCGGTATTGTTATTTCCGCCATAACGTTGTCTTCTTGAACACCACAACCTTCTCCAATATCTTTTGGTTCTTTTTTAGAACCCCCAACAAGACCAATACAAGAAGTTGGTTTTTCATTATAAAAAACAGCAAATTCCGGATCTGATCCGTATGTAATATCGGTTAAATTTATTTTGTTGCTCATCTTTATCTTTTGTGTTTGATTAAATCTAAAATGAGATTTTTAGCAATTGGTTCGCCGGTTAACTCTTCCGGGTGATACTGTACAGCAGCAATTGGTAATGTTTTATGTTTTATTACTTCAATATTTTTATATTGACCATAATTTGTAGTAAAAGCAAGAGCATTAAACTCTTCAGATAATTGATAATCCATAACACCCTGGTGATGCAAAGAATTAACCTTTAATTTTTTCATTGAAATATTATGAATCCTTTTAAATTCTTCTCCCTCTTTTGTAAAAAACAATTCATCTACCTCTTTACTTCTTGGTTCTGAATATTCAAAAGGAAAATCCATTACCATCTTTCCTCCATATTTAGCATTTAATTGTTGCAAACCCAGACAAATACCAAATACCGGTATCCCGGCTTTAATATATTTATCCAAGGTTATTCTATAAAAATATTCTCTGAATGGACAAACATTATTATTTGAATAAGAAGGTACTATATTCATTTCAGCAGAACTTAAATCAGGTCCACCAGGTAAAACAACTAAATCTAATTCGGGAATGAAATCGTTTGATGGCATTAAAGCAGTAACAATTCCAAATTTTGAAAAATAATTAGCATAAGGAATACTAATTCCCATGTGTTCGTTACTTCTCCACGCTACTATTCCGATTTTTGGTATTTTCATGATTTTGTACTATTTTGGTAAGCAAAAAATTATTAATGTATGTTATGTAATTTGGATCACATCCTACAATTTCTGGATGTCCTTGAATACCTAATGATTTTGTTGTAGGGAACCAAATTAATTCTGGTTCAACAAACTCAATATCTTCTAGTTTTTCAAAGGTTTCGGGAATAACAAAATTTAAGTTATGTTCGGCAATATATTTTATATCTTTTTTGAAAAAAGAAGGTTTAGAATAAGCCAATATTTGAAAAGCATCAGGTTCTTTAATATTATATGGCCAACAAATTTGATGATGTATTGAATTTGTTGTCATTTCTTTACCAGTTATGGTTTTAATTTTATGCGGCCCATAATGATGGTTTACATGTTGTATTAGTTTACCACCATTTGCTACATTTATTAATTGACATCCTCTGCATATACCAACAATTATTTTATTTTGTTTTACCGCTTTATTATAAGTAAAAAACTCATATTTATCTCTTTTCTCAAAAGAAGATTGACAATGTGAGTTTGGGGTTTCACCATAATAACAAGGATTTATATCAACACCTCCTTTAAATAATACAACATCAGCATCTTCAAAAGTTGAAGCTTTGACATTACCATTATTTATCCATGTAATTTCGTAACTTTTTCTCGACTCTTCTTGGTTGTTATTAAAAATATCTACTGCAAAAACTTTTATCGGTCGTTTTACATGTGTTATCGCTAAACTCATATCCATTTGATTTCTTCTTTTTTAAATCGATTCAATTGCATATTAATGTTTTTAAAAAGATTATTGCCGATAAAATTACCACAATAAGATTCTGTTCCTGGATGAATGGTTTTAAAACAAATATTTAAATTAGGATGTGTAAATTTTTCAAAAAAATGAGCATTAGAACCCATCAAAACAAAAATAATAGGTTCTGTTGTTAAAGCGTCTAATTCTAAATTATGAAGAGCAATAGCATTTATTAATCCTGTCATAAACGGTTTCCACAATTCAATATGTGAAGTTGGATTATCTTCTTCACAAGTTAATGCAGAATTTATTAACAACACACCTTGTTCTGACCAACTTGTTAAAAGCGGGTCAAATAATTTTTCAGATACAATTTTATTATATCTGTTTTTTATTGCGTCAACGTCTGGATTTTGCTCATTTAATATTTCAGTTCGTATTATTTCTTTTAGAATAATTGAAAGCGATGGTTCCATTGTTGGTGCACCTAATGCGTAACCTTGTTCTAAATTAACATTTGCATATGGTTGATTTCCTACAATTACAACCTTAATTTTACTAGGAGAGATCATTGATAGCGACTTCAGCAATATCGTCGGGCTGGGCAATATCTTCTTTTGACTTTTCGTTTGCATATGTATCAACATATCGATGGTAGATTCCAGCAAATGAAGAAGTGGACTTTTTTCCTTCTTTTGTAAAATACTCCAAGAGTTCGCTTTCATTAAATCTTCTTCCTCCAACTTGATATTCAGGTACTGGTTCGATTGATGGTAAAAATTGTTCATCAACGACATCCAGGAATTTTGGTGCTTTTCGTTTTGTGTTAGGCTTTTCTGTATTTCTTTGAGTATTATTTGTGTCGCTGGTTTCATTATTTATTACTTTTTGTTTTATCAAATTAAATCTCTCTTCTAAAGAAGAAAGACATAAAGAATATCTAGTTAGATGTTCTATTAACTCTTCTGTTGTAAAAGCTCTTTTAAATTCTTCAACATCTACATCATTTAAAAAGCCATGTGTAAGTCTGTTTTTTAAAGGATAAATTTCTTCAGAATCAGAAAAGTCCAATTCGTCATTTGACAGTTCTAAACTATTATTTAGTTTAATAAAATCATTAAGAGATTTGTTTTTCACGCTTGAAAGACAAACGTGAATCAAAAATTTTTCATGTATTTGCCAAGTTTCTGGTCTATAGTTGTTAATTCTTAGGCTTAAAGTAACATCATAATAGTTTTCTCTTGAATTAAAATTTCGTATTCTTGTGACAACCCCTATTAAGTTTTCAATATTAGCGTCTTCTTCAGCAGAAAACGTTCTTCTTAGCTCATTGCCAACTAAAGAAGAATTTTCTTGTAAGTATAAAGCATTCTTATCAAGTAATACTACACTACCAATTTGTATTGGATCTTTTATTTTTTTCATTTTATTGTTTTTAAAAAGTTGTAAAGTTCATATGTGTCTTTAACTCCATTTAACAATGGGAGTTTTAAGGTTTTAAAGTTATATTGATCTGTTAATTTTTTTGACATTTTTTCTCCAGTTTCATCATTATCAAATAATACATATATTTCTGGAAATAATTCTCTTATTTCATCAACAATATCAGAAGGTAAAAAACATCCTTCATTTTGGACAGCAATTGTTGGTATATTAAATTTGTAATCTAATATTAATCTATCTTTTTGACTTTTGGTAATAACTAAATAATCATATTTTGAAGAATAGTAATCTATTTTATATTTACCAAAAATATCATTAACATCACAATTAGAATACCAACGCATTTCTTTTTCATTTGGAAAATATAATTTTACATGATCACTATCTGGAAAATGATAAGCAATTGTAATAGTTTCTTTTGGATCATGTATTGGATTTTTACGAACATTATTATTTGTACTTATCCAATAATCTTCTACTAAATAAACACATTCTTTATTTAAAACATTATTGTTTAAATAAAATAGATTATCTTCAGGAAATTTTTTTGTTGTAAATCTTATTGTGGGTCTTGGTTTTCTGGTTTTACTAATTGTAACTATATTTTTTATACTATCATCTAATTTATAATCATTAACAATAGTTTCAACTGATTGTAAAAACGTCATACCATACCTTTCCTGTAAACAATCAAATATAGACCAGTACAGTTTATTTTTATACATAGTATTTTCTACCAAATATAAAATTCCGGAGTACCACCTAAAGCGGCACCCCGGATTCTTATCTGTACGAAATGGAGAAAAAAATCTCCCCGAACTATTTGGTAAAATTCCTAAATAATGTAAAAAAAGTTGTTCTTGATTTACATTAGATAATACTTCTTTTATGTCATAATATTTTTTACCAGCTGAAAACATTTTAACCCCAACTAATTGCAGTTGCTTGCGGATTAGATGGCATATTATTCACACAATCTTCTTTTTTGTATTGTTGAAATCCAATTGTAAACAATGCAGTTCCTAAAGACGCATTGTTTTTAATTTTATAATCAATAACTTCTTGAAGTTTTCCTGTGTTATAATCTGTCACAATACCACCAGCAAGCGTAAAAAAGAAATCAGGATTATTTAAAATTACTTGACGGTTTTGAGTAATTTTTGTACCATCATCAAGTAATTTTTCTTTTGGTTTTACACCTAAAACAAGACCAACTTTACGAGATTTACTATTTACAAATTCAATAAAACCACGTAAACCATTTACATCGCCTTGATAAAGAGATGATGGTGTAATATTTGCTTGTTCACAATCTGTTAAAAATTGAGCGCTTTCTTCAGATGATTTATAACCAAGAGCACGTTGCATAAAGTTATAAAGAGCATCTTCACCAATTACCATTGGTCTAACAAAAGCCGACTTTTCTGAAATAGTTTTATACTTTTCAGTTACTTCCTCAATAGTTTGACCATATCTGCTAATACCTTTTGTATTAACATATTGGTAATTTCCGTTCTGTGATTTTACGGTTGCATCGCCAATTTGAAACGTAATTCTATCAGTAATAGTAACATTGTTTGTTTGAGTTGTTACCCAAAATTCAATTGGTCTTACTGAATTACCGTTATTATCGGTCCTTAAATCATAATTTACTTCTAAAGGATATGGTCTATTGAGAATATCTTCAATTTCGGTTTTTGTTGGATTAACAGCTAAGATTTTAAAAGCTGCCATACCTGTGTACGGCATATAAGATTTGTTTGTTGATTCGGATGTACCGCTAAACATAATGGATTAAATGATTAAATTTTAAATATGAGGTTGATTTTCGGCCATTTTCCATTCAATGAATTGACCGACTGCTCTAATTAAAGCATTTTTATAAAATGAATCAGTAATATTAATTATTATACCGTTTGTTGCAGTATGATAAATTCGTATCCTTGTCCAGTTATTTGTTATATTAGTAACAATTTCATAAATATTACCTATGTTATGATAACAAAAAGTATTAATTAACTTTGACGTATCATCAGTATTAATAGAAAAACCACAAAGACTAGAATATTTTTCTAAATCTCGTAAATATTTACTTTCTGCTTTGTCTTCTTCTAAATATTCATTCATTATTTACTGATTTTTAAACTATCTGACTTAATTTCAAATAAGATTTTTTTATCGTGTTCAACTGCTTTTATCCACATTGGCATTGTCAATGCGACAGTTAAACATAATATAACAAAAAGTGTCCATATATTATCTTTTGTTCTTTTAGTCATTAAATAAATATTTTATCCCAATGAGTAATAAACTTCTTTTCTTCTTTTTTCTGACTATAATCAGGATTTGTTAACTCACAAATAACAAATTCTTGGTTTGCTAAATGTGATGGTCTAGCCCCAGTTGCCAAATCTTGTTCATGAGTTTTAAAAGATAATATAGTTTGGTTATTGTTAGTGGGATTTCTATACATGTAACCAATAGCATCAGCATCTGCACATACGATAAGTTTTAATTTACCGGTAAGAGCAAGATCTTTTGCATTTAAATCTTTACCATTTTTGTTAATACTTGAATTTTTAGCATGACCAGTAAGAATAAAACATTTATTACATTTATCTTTAATTGGTTTAAGTAATTCTTCAAATGCTTTTCTTAACCAATCATAACCACCACCATTTGGTAATTCTGCTACAACATCTGCTCCAGCAAAACTTTTACCAATCGGTGTTTGTTTGTACATAAATGTTGCATATGATCTTGCAAATTCTTCCAAACTGGTTGCAGTATCCATAATAAGATAATCATATGGATATTTACCATTTTGTTTATAATAATCATTTAGTGCTTTTCCTATTTCTTGAAGCACAGCCAAAGGATTTGTTTGGTTTTTTCGACATTCTTCTTTAATATTAATTTTCATACCACCTACGTATCCTGAACCGTCTTCTCCGTCAATAAGTAAAGCATTTTGTAATTGAGAAACTGCCTCGGTTTTACCAGCTTTTGTTTGTGCGAATAACACCATTCTTCTCGCGTTAACTATTTGTGGTTTACTCGCCTCTGTTGGCAAAGTTATCATTCTAAAAGGATTAAATGTTGAAATTTTTAATTTGTTCTGTCCCCGGTAAGGGAAGTTCTTCAAAGTAAGAAGATTCTCCTCGAAAGTATAAAGGGCATAATTCATTACCACCGTCTTCTCTATTAACCAATATCTCTAAAGATCTAAAACGATCTTTAAATTTAGTAATATCATAACCTTTAAAATTAGTAGTATTGTGTCTAAAGGGGTTAAATAAACCAAACCCAATATCCCAATCTCTAGCAGTTAGTTTATTATCTGCAAGACCTGCAATAGAAGGCATAAGTGCATCTGCTTTCCTATTTTCAAGGCTTTCCTGACTTGCTGATTGTTGTTGAACCAACACAGGAGTAAATCCAAAAAGATTTCTTGCGCGAATTAAATCTTGACTACTAAATTTACCTATTGTATCATGTAAAGTTTCTCCATTTTGAGGAGTTAATAAACTAACATGATCTACAATAATTATTGTAATTTTATCAGGTTTATATGGTTTGTAATCAGTAATAATTTGTTGTTTTTTTCCATCAAACTCTTTTTCCGTGTAAATTATTTCTCCATTGTTTTTTGCATAATTAAAAATATCTAACCATATCCCATATCTATTTCTAGTATAATCATTAAAGGTAATTTTATTAAAAAATTTATCAAAAAATGGTTCCATTGTTTTTAGTTCCTTTATAACATCATCATTAACCGCTGATCTTACAGAACGTAAATTCTTTGGACTTATTGGTATACCCTTTTTTGTAAATAAAAAATGAGACATTGCTTGCAATGCCTTTTGTTGTTTTGACATTTCAAGACTAAAATATAGAATTTCTAAATCAATATTAGTATCATTTTCTAAAATATAAGATATTGGATGATACATAAACATAAAGTCAGTAATTTGAGTTTTACCAACTTTAGGACTTGCGGAAATACCAATATACTTTGATTTTTCTATACCCGGCCAATACTCACTATATCTTTCAAATGGAGAAGGAATACAATTCAACAGACCTTGTTCGACACGTTTTTTTGAAATTTCAATACGTTGTAATGTTTCTTTAAACATCTGTATTGTTAAAGGATTAAAAAATATTTTTAATTAAATTTTTTTTCAAGAGTACCCATTTTTAATGTATCAATAATTATAGAAAGCCCTGAAACAAGATTTCCTTTGTTATCAATATTAAAAATAAAATTGTCCGCATTTGAAATATATTGCGGTTCTGTATTTTGTATATAAAAATCAGCTGCTTCTAAAACATCATCGAAATTATAATTAGGATTTTTTAATAACCAGCTTGTTAAATTCTCTATTGTTGTTTTTTTATCCCCAATACTTTTGGTTCTAATACCTTTGAATTTACTTCTATATTCATCTATTCTTTCAGAAATATCTTTTAAATTATCAAAATTTTTAGAAAAATTAAATTCTATTTCTTCTCCTTCAAATATTGGTATTTTAACAATAATTTTTTCATTAATGTAATCTCTTTCAATAATATTATCTTTTATTAAACTAATAAATAAATCATCATCAATAACAGTAGATATGTCAAATTTACAGGCAATTAAATAAAGAATTGTTTCTTCTTTATATCCCAATTCTTGTAAAATATATTTTAAATTTTTATTTAATTTCATCTAACATTTTCATTAAACCTGGAACAAGAAATTTTTCTCTAAAATAACTAATATGTTTTGTAGATTCTTGATTGTAAAGAGTAAATTGTTTTTGGGGGTCTTTAGATCTTAGAATATTTGAAATAAAAGGTCTCATTTCATAATTTTCAAAATCTATTAAATTAATTGGAAGTAAACCAGGTTTAATGTTAAGTATTAATTTTTTGTTTATTTCTATTAAAATATTTTTGTCCTCTTGTGGTAAAGCATAATGCATCTTTAAAAGATATTTAAAAGAACCGATTGAAAGTTCTGTATTATAGTCAAGAACATGGGTAGAAAAATTTTCATAATTATTAAAAAGATTATTAGTATCTGGTGTATAATCTTTTTTGAAAACCTTTGATTTTATAATACCAATTCCTAATGCAACATTATGTTTTTTTTGCAGGTTATTAAAATTATGATTATCTGGTTCAAAAACAATACCCATATTTTCGCCATTTACAATTCGTAAAATTTGACTATCTGATATTGTAGATTCGTTACCTAATTCATCTAAAATTGTATCTAAAAAATAACCTTTAGTGTTTTTTTTTATTAAAAAATATGTACCAAATAAAGGATAAATTATTTTCCACACCAACTCTTTTGTTTTAAGCCAGTCTTCATGACAAAAAGTATGTGGACTCAATCCAACTAAAATAGCCATTGATTTGTCAAATTGACTTAATTGTTTAATGTCATTATATTGTTTCATAAATTAAATTAGTTTGTTTTATTTCAATTTGCTTTATTATTTTTTTTGTTTCATATATGTAGTAATTAAAATTTACATTATTTATGTAGTTTGTGTTTTCATCATATTTATTTAGCAGAGTTTTATACCACGATTTTCCCTTTATTGGGTTTACATTAAGCGAAGAAACTCTACCATCAGAATATATTTTATATATGTTACATCCGGAATTAGAAATAAAATATCTAATAGTTTTTTGTAATTTTTCTTTTACTAAGTTACCGGACACTATTTTTCTTAATTCAAAATGAGCATCTTGTTTTGCTCTCATACCTATACAAAAATCAAAAATATTTTTATGATTTCTAATAGTATCTTCAATTGGTTTATTGTTTATAAAATATTCTTTTAAAGCAATAGGAATTATTCTACTACTTTTATTTTTATGCAGTTCTTTGTTTATTTCGTAATCACCCTTGTATTTAATTTCACCATTAACAGTTTCTGCTATATAATCATTTCCTGAACTTCTTATATATTTTGTATAATAAGTATCTTCAAGAATAAATTCAGTAACTTCCATCCATTCTTTACAAATAGAGTTGTAAATTTCCAATTGATCCTTTTTTAAAAAACATACAATACCATCAGTGTTAAGGGAAATTACATTGATGCCATTTAAAAATGCTTTTTCGGCAAGCATTAAAAGTAAAAACTGATTGTCTAATGTTACACTAAATGTAACAAAAGGATCATATTGCCAAGAATTGATTTCATTGGTTTTACCAAAACCCAAAACTGTTATCTCAAAGGCTTTTTATCCTTTAATTCTTATGATTGAATTCTCATAAGTTCGGCGTACATTTTCATCTCTTAAAGATGTTGAGCACTCTTGGAAGGATTATATTTATTCACCTTCTACGCTCTACACTGGTTTATAGCCTTTCGTAATCTATAAACTTAGCACGGTATTCTCATCTCAGAGTTCACCGTTTTTGCTCAATTTTTAACTATGCTTCACAACATAGTGGGGCGGAAAGTTGATGTTTAAAGTTTAGACCTTTATATTGTTTTCCAGTTTTAAAAGATTTATTAATATTAAAAGAAGATAAAAAATATGGAGAATATCCATTTCTTCCATCAGGATTTCTAAGTTCCATATAATTGCTTAAAATAAAGTTTGAACAATTAGATAATTCTTGTAATTCAATTGCTGAATTGAATATTTGTAACAATTTATTATTTTTCCAAACTTCTATTTTTGGTAGTTTTTCTCTAATATTTTTCTTTCGATTTGTAATATCAAAAGTTTTCTTTGGAACTTTTAAATGATCTGTAGAATCATATTTTATTCCTTTATTCCAAGGAGTAGTACCTTTTTTAAATATTCCCTTGTTTAATAATATCTCCCCACTTTGATATTTTCTTTTTAAAGTATTAGAAATCTTTTCTTTTATTTCTTTTTGATAACTTGGTGATTTAGTAGGAAGTTTAATTATATTATATCCATATTCTCTTTCTGAACATTTAAAATAATCAATCCAATATTCTTCTCTTTTTTCCACATCTTCACAAATGATTTCTAATATTTCAAAACTAATATCTTCCTTATACTTATTATATGCATTTTGAAAATATTCATTTGTATGATTATTTGATTTTAGTTTATCAATATGATTATTTAATCTTCCTATAAAACTCTTTTTTGTACTTCCTATATATCTTTTATTATTTGGAAATATAAAAGAATAAATTCCTTTTTGGTCTAAATTTTTAATTGTTTCTTCGTTAATTTTCATAAGTTTGTATTTAATACAAAGATACAAAAATTAAATAATAATAAGTCAACTTTTTTATTGGTTTACCCCCATTCATTGCTAATTTATAAACTTCGCTAAATGATGCAGCAATAGGATCTTTTTTAGCAAGATTTTTCCATTTATAAACCCTTTCATCATGCATCCACTTATATCCTTTTAACCATTCTGGACCTAAATGCGCAGGATATAAATTTCTGTTTAATATTCTTGCTGGATACATGGAAGCAACATCTCTATCTAATAGTATATTTTTCTCATCTGCTTCAAATTTTCCAGGTTCGTCTATACTATGAATTCCACCAAAACCAAAAGAAATAACTAAAGAGAATAAATTAAATTCCCAACCAGGATGTTCTTTTACATATCTTGGATCAAAAACTGTTTCTTTTATTTCATTAAAAATTTCGTTCATTTCTTTTGTAAAAAAAGAAATTTTATCACTAATACAATCTTTTATTCTCAATTTATCTCTTGTTGTCCCCTCTTTTCTTACTCTTTCTTTTTTACTTAATTCTAAATAAACTTTTTTATTTATACTATCTCCTATTTTAACATCATTCCAGTTATAAGAATTAAGTTTAAATAATTCATTTATATTTTTTCTTAAAGAAAGTTTATCTTTTCCTTTATACAACGTTAACTCCGTTTTACCTAATGTAATATTATAAAACTGTAGAGTGCTCTCTACATCATTCCAACAATAAGATTCTATTGATTCCCTATCTTTTTCTTTTACTTTATTATAATGTTCGAGTGGCATTTCTTCTATGTTATGCCAATCCATCATATATTGTAACCATTTTAAACTTGTTCTTTTAGCTTTATTATCATAATGCCAAATTTTGAACAAATCTAAATGTGGAATCTTTAAACTCCATTCTGGAATTTTAGGAAATTCAGAATCTATCGTTTCTTGCGATATTGTATACATTTCTTCCGGAGAAATAAGTCTGTTTTTTACAGATAATATATATTCTATTAATTGACTATCATAAGACAAACAATTATAACCAATAAGTTGTATTCTACCACTTGTTAAAAAACTTTTTAATTCTTTTGTTTCATTTTTAAAATCACTTATTTCAAAACTATTTCTTGATCCGTCTTTTACGTTTAAAAAACAAACCAAGAAATAGTTCTTTAGACATTCAATGTCGTATATCCACATGGATTATATTTTACTTGTTAAAAAAGTGCATTACTGCTTGTGCTTTAATAAGCACTTTTATATGATCTTGTGCAAAATTATTACATTCAAATCTGGCATATCTTCCTCTATCCAGTCCAAGCTGAACTAAAATTAAATTCATCTCTTTGTTTATTAATATTATTTGTCCTACGTCAGACTCAGATGAGCTAAAAGATACTAAATCACCTTCTTGTAAATGTTCCCATTTATTACCAGGTTTAATAGGATAAACAGAATAATGATAATTTCCTGTTAAACCATTAATATTATAAATTTTACCAATTCTGGGAATATTTACATAATATGTAGTACCGTCTGGTTTTATACCAGATGGTAATTGGTAATTTGTTTCTATTTTAAATACTAATTCTAATTTATTCATTTTCAGATTGTTCTGTTTCAATATCAATTTGTTCTGAATCCAAATCTTTAGATTCTTTTTCTAAAAAAGCAAAAGATTTCAATTTATATGCTAGCGATTTTCCATTTTCAATTCTTATTACAATACCTTCATCTGGTACTTTGTGATTACATTCTTCATCCTCTTGTTCTAAATATAATTCAGACAAACCATTTAATAATCTTTCAGAAAAAGAATCTTTGGCTTCTTCAGAAAATCCTGTAGTATAATTAATATTTCTTAATGGAAGAATATCATGTGAATTAAAACAATCAATTACTTTACCTTCATAATAGGTTTTTGGCATATTTAAACCATATCTTTGACAATACTGCTTAATTTGTTGCCAAGAAAATTCTATTACTTTACCTTCGGGTGTAGTATAGGTAATACGGTAAACAAGAATTTTGAAATGATTTCCTTCTCTATAATATGCATTTACATCAACAGTATCCATGTTTACCAACTGAGTTGGTTGTCCACTAAGTATTGGAGTATTGGGTTGGATACATCCATAGTCATAATCTTTTTGAATCATTGTACCATTGGGAAGATAACCCACAATTTCATAATAAAGAGTAATACCTTTTTCTAAAGATGGTTTAATAATATCATGACAATGTTTCCAAATATCAAATTTATAATAATGATTACTGTTTCTTTTTTCTTCACCAACAGATTTAATAACTCTTCTGCTTGAACAAATATCTTTATGTTCTGTTTCTGGCAAATATCCAATTGGTTGTCTCATAAAATTACGATATTTTTTATTAAAAATCATTGCTGCAAAATGTGGAAAAACCAACCAATAAAAATTAAGATAAATAGGTAATATTCTGAAAGAAATTAAAGATAAGAAAAGCCAAAAACTAAAAAAGCAATTTTCAACAGTAAAAGATGTATTAAAAAATTTGATTATTTCATGCCAATCTTTTTTGACAAGTACATTAGCACTTACACCAGATGTACCATGATATTTTTTGCTAATGGTAATTAAATCAGTCGGTTCAATTTTATGAATATTTCTTTTTAATTGTTCAGTATCATAATGAAATTTAAACTGTCCTTCAACTAAAATATCTTTAACTTTTTGTGACTGTTTTTGAAAAACAGTTTTTCCTTGAGTTTTAGGAATATATTTTTTACAAACCCAGGTATCTTCATAAATATCAAACTCATAATCCAAATATTCAGTAAATTTATTTATACGATAATTAAATTCTGCTTCTTCAGACATCAAATGGTGAATTCCTTGCAAAAAAGTTTGTGTTTTTAAAATAAAACCTTCACTTGGTTCACCTCTTAATTTAATTGCTTTAACTCTTCCAGTGTCACTAAAAAACCCTTTTTTAGTTTTATCAGTATTTAGTTCAGTGTTAGAATAAAGATTCAACTGAGACAAAATTAATGGGTTAATTTGACATTCCAGAGGAAAATATACAACAATATCTCCTTCTTTATAATTAACATTATCGGTCCATACTAAAGAACCGTCAATAATCCAACCTAATAATTTGTCTGCGTTTGGATGTTTTACTGGTTTTGATAATTTTATTATTTTTGCAAGATAATTCGGATTGCAATTTTCTGATTTTTTAAACATGTTTAACTGGTTTTAATGGTAATGGTGGATCTCCTTTAGGAGGGGGTTTTACTATTGGTTTTTTAACTATAATATTCATTAGTTGCACGTTTCTTGTATGAGTGTACCTAATGCTTCCATCTTATATTCCCATGCAGGATCAACTAACTTGTTTCTATGTTCAGGTAGAACATATAGATCTTCTGCTTTTTGAGAAATAAGGGTAGGATTAATTTCAATAAAACCACCTTTAATAATATTGTCAACTTGTTCAATTGATAAAGAATATTCATTAAATGGATCTGCGGATTGGGTTGTCATGCTTTATATGAAAGGTATGAATTTTTACTGTGTTTCCAGTTTTGTTGTTGACAAAAATATCAATAGGTTTCCAATCGGCTTCAAAAACGATTTTTTCAGATATTTTGCTTGATGTAGTACATAATAAAATAGAATA
>Ga0075163_10000575_pt1 | contig 47398 bp, 33 predicted proteins | sample JI1023141ADNA_FD_71478 | JGI IMG/M metagenome (GOLD analysis project Ga0075163, IMG submission 71478) | Wastewater effluent complex algal communities from Wisconsin, to seasonally profile nutrient transformation and Carbon sequestration -... | ecosystem: Engineered > WWTP > Effluent > Algae...
TGGCGACGTGGGCGCGGCGGCCGGCAGGGTCGGCAGGGCCGCCACGGCCGCCGTGGGTGCGCCTGGCGGGGCGTGGGGGCTGCTGGTGCCCGACCAGCGCGGGCCGGGCGTCGGGCTCACGTGGGGGCCCTCGGGCGCCCGGAGCGAGAGCCCGCCGAGCACGCCCGGCATCGCGGACGCGGCGTCGCGGTCGTGGCCTGGCAGGACCGGTGCGGAGAGGGGCGGCGGGCTCTCGGTCGGACGCGAGTCCGCGCTCGACGACGCCCACGGGAGCAGCGAGGCGAGCGGGAGCAGCGACCAGAGCAGCGGGCCGCCCGGGGTCGACGCGGGGCCCGACTGGGTGGCGGGGGCGACCTGGCCGAGGTTGAGGAAGGGCAGGCAGGCGAGGCGGCGGGGTGACCGGCGTCCGCCCCGGCCGCGCGCCGCGACGAGCAGCAGCGTGGCGCCGGCGAACAGGTCGTCGGTGTCCGCCGCGCCCGGCGGGCGCTTCTGCGTGCTGTCGTACGATCTCGCCATCGCTTCATCCTCGCTTCAAACGCGCCGTGACTTCGTCCATCGCGGCGTTGTCCGCCTCGATGCGCTCGGCGAGCATTTGCACGTACACGCGCCGCTCGTCGAGCTCCATGGCCATCAGTTCGCTGAATGACCAGTGGAGGTGATAGGCCAGGTAGAAGATCTCCTGTCGGAGGCGAACGCCGCCACCTAGCCGAGGTCGAAAAAACTCGAGACTTCCAGCACCGCCTTGAACTGCTCGCCGCAGCGGTCGCAGGTGATCGTGCGGCGGAAGTTCACGCCGGGGCTGTCGTCGTCGAGGGCGCGGTAGATCCGGCGCCGATCGCCGAGCGTCAGGTCCCGGAGCAGCTTGAGGCCGTGGGCCTCGAAGAGGGAGCGACGCATCGTCCCGAACGAATGAATGCAGCGCAGGATCAGGGCGTCGCGGGCCCGCAGCGGGTCGCTGTCGATCACCTGGCTGATGAACTCCTCGTCCTCGCCGCGGGGCAGCCGCAGCTCGAGCGAGGTGTGGGTGACGCCCTCGGTGTCACGGTAGCCGTCCTCGAGCTCGACGCGGAAGGTCGGGCGCAGCGCCGCCTCGCCCGCGCGCCGCACCTCGAGGCGGCCGAGGTCCTCGACGACGGTGATGTCGGCCCCGCAGCTGCGACACGAGTAGCGGCAGGTGACGGCGTCGCCGAGGGCCAGGCGGCGGATCTGGACGATCAGGAAGTTGCGATCCGCGGAGAACATGCGGGACACGAGGGGGCCCGTGACGGCCGGGCCGTCGACCAGTCGGACCATGCAGCCGCGGATCAGCTCGGTGACGAGCCGCCCGGGCGACAGGTTGGCGTCGTAGAAGAGCGCCTCCTCGTGGCCGCGCATCTTTTGGATCACCGCCTGGCGGTGGACGTGTCCCGACTCGTCCACGACGCCCAGCGGCAGTTCGACCTGAAACTCTCTCCTCGGTTCGCTCATGGGTCCCCCTTCCGGGGCGCGGCCTGGCCGCGCCGCGTGTCGTCTCAGACGCGCTGCATCCGCTCGATCGCCAGGACGATCGTCTGCTTCATCAGGCCGGAGGAGGCGGCGTCCAGGTCGCTGAATTTGGACGACTTCATCCACGCGCCCTCGAAGGCGAAGCGGATGACCTCCTTGCCGTTCTGCTTCTTGATCACGGAGCCGTTGCGGCGGTTCTTGTTCGAGCCGAGGCCGGAGCCGTCGATCTTGAACATCTCGTCGAACCACTTCTTGAAGTCCGCGTCGGCCTTGGAGCCGTCCATGTTGCGCTCGATCGTGATATCACCGTACTTGATGATGCCCGAGCTGATCTTGTGCACGAAGTGCGAGCCGCCGTCGGGCTGCTCGATCGTGTCGATCTCGCCGTCGGACAGGCCGCTCACCTTGGTGACGCCCGGGCTCTCGATGCCCTCGATCTCGACGACGAACTCGTGTGTACGAAATGCCTCTGTAAACGCCAGATTTGCCATGACTGCTGTCCTCCCTACGTGTTAGCTCTCGCTGGCCGAACCGCCGCCCTCTTGCTGGCCCACGGTGAGGATGAAGGTCTCCGCCGGACGCGAGGGGTAGAAGTACACCTCGACATTGAGGATACCCTGCTGGATGTTGGCGGGCGGGTTGTTCTCCGCGTCGCACTTGACCGAGAAGACCTGGTCCGGCGAGCCGGGCCCGAACGCGCCGCGCCGCCACAGGCCCATCAGGAACGGCGTCACCGAGTTGTGCTTGATCTTCTTCCACAGCGCGTCGTCGTTCGGCTCGTACACGACCCAGCGCAGGCCGGCCTTGAGCGAGCTCTTGACGAAGTTGAACAGCAGGCGGACGTTGACGTACTGCCACAGCACGTTGGTGCTCATGGTGCGCGCGCTGTCGACGACGATGCCCTGGCCCGACACGAAGCGGACCGCGTTGACGCTGCCGTCCTTGACGAGGCTGGTGTGGGTGGCGTCCGAGATGTGGTACTTGACGTCGAGCGCGCCGCTGACCCGGGCGTCGTTGCCCGCGGGGGCCTTCCAGACCCCGCGCTGCTGGTCGGTGCGGGCCATCACGCCCATCACGTGCCCGGTCGGCGGGATCCACCGCGAGCCGGACTCGGGGTCCTGGACGCGGATCCGCGGCCAGTACGCGGCCGCGTACATGTTCGAGGCGCGCTTGCTGGCGCCCCAGGTCGTCGTGGCGGCGGCGTCCTTGTCCTCGGCGTGCGTGACGTAGAGGCAGTCGCCGCGGTTCCTGCAGAACTGCTCCGCGTCGCTCAGCATGCCGTCGATCAGCGCGTCCGGCATGTCCGGGCAGGCCACGAGCTGCAGGTCGATGGTCTGGTAGAGGGCGAGGGCGCCGGTCGTCGAGTCGCACTTGGCGATGGTCATCGCCGTGGACTCGACGCCGCCGGCCAGGGTGAGCGTCTCGAGGCCGACCTTGAACTCCTTGACCAGATCGAGCGCGATGGTGACGTACTGCGAGCCGGTGAACTCGTCGTTGATCTTCGCGACGGCGCTGGCGTCCACCGGGAGGTAGGTCCAGGACTCGACCTGCTTGCCGTCGAGCTTGATCGTGAGGTCGAAGGACGCGGGCACGGCCGGCTTGCCCTGCGCGGCCGGGATCAGGGCGCGGTAGAACACGTCGACGGTCACCGCGTGCGCCCACGGCCCCGGGTCGAGCTGCCCGCGATAGCCGGCCGAGATGGTCAGCGCGCCGGTCCCCACGGCGTTGACCACGAGGTTGACGGCCTTCGCGGTGCCGCTCAGGACGGTGCCCACGTACACGCGGGTGACGTAGGCCATCGACCCGCCGTTGTCGAAGAAGCCCTTCACCGCGAAGGGCGTGTTGAAGCCGGTCTTGAACCGGCCGAAGAGCTCCGCGTATTCGGTGAAGTTCGTCACCAGCTTCACGACGCCGGGCACGCCGCGCTGGGTGCCGCCGATGAAGCCGGCGCGCGAGGTCGCGGACGCCTGGATGCTCGGCGTCGCCTTTCCGTCGGTCTCCAACAGATTGATTCCAATGTTCGCCATGCCATCTCTCCATTTCATTGAGGCGGATCGGTCCCGCCGCCCCGCGGGAGGTGCGCCCTACAGCTGATCCGCCGTCACATCGACGATGGTCACCATGTCTGGCATCTGATTGTAAGTCGGGATGTCGTCGATCGAAACAGCGAGCGTGATAACGTAGTTGAGCGAAGGTTTGAGCTTCTGGTCGAGCGCGCTCCAGAACTCCGGCAGGTTGCGCACGCCGTCCTGAGAGGCGACGATGCCGGGGAAGGGCGACGGCATGCCGATGAGCGAGCCCTTCAGCACGGCCGGCGGGATCGTCGGGTTGCGCAGGAATACGCGCAGCACCTGGCTCAGGAGCCGATGCTCCTCGTAGACGCCCCCTCCGCCCGGCTCGGCGTTACTCCACGCGGTGATGCAATACGCGCAGTCGATCCGGACCGGCGGCGTCACGCGCGTCCGGCGGGTCTTGCCGTTGTTCTGGGCCTCGACGATCAGCGGCTCGTTGGTCCGCATCGCCGCGTTCTGACGGATGTCGTAGAGGTAGCAGTTGACGGTGAGGCCCGAGAGCAGCTTGCGCCATGCCTCGTCCGGCAGGTCGAACGCCACGATCGCGCTGGCCAGCTCCGAGCCCGGCGTCGCATTGCTCTCGAGGAGTGCCTTGATGGTATCGTCGAGGTCACGAATCATCGTCTACTTCCTTCGCACCGAAGTGCTCGTCCCACCGGGCTCCCCGGCCGCCACGCGGGCCCGGGAGCTTTGTATATCTCTACCAGTGTCCGCCGCGCCCGGATCAATTGCGCCGGCCGTTTGGCCGCATATTGTCGCCGCCGCGCGAGCAGTTACGAACGGCGTTGATACTACGATTGGCCGACAAAACCTGTCAACGGGTTTTTGGCGGCTAAAAAATATCGTCGCACCGCGCATGACTTGCTGCCGCCTGAAGTCGCGCCCGGCCGATCGGAAGGGGGGACTCGCGCGATTGGTGGCCGCGGACGTCCCTGCTTAGAGGTACACGCGTGCGCGGTGATTGTCGGGGTCAATTCAATTGCGTGGGGCGCACGAATCTTCGTCTCGTCAGCTCACGCCCTCCGAGTTGACGGGGACGTCCTGGGAACGTATTGTGCGAGGCGTCGTCTCGGCCGCTAGCCGGACGATCGGCCGGTCGATGGAGGGCGGGGATGGGCTTGATAGTAGGCAGTGCCTCACGCGGCGACGGGCTCGCGGGATCGCTCAAGGAGAATCTGAGCGAGCATATGTCCGCGTATATCGAGGGCTTCGACGCGGAGGCCGCGGACGACGAGCTCAGCGCGATGGCGGACGCCCTGGCGATGGCGATCTCCGGGCACTTCGATACGGATCTGCTCGCCACCGGCGAGCTCGTGCGCTGGCGCGGCGAGTGGGTGGAGGACCACGAGTATGTGCCGGGCTCCGTCGTCTTGAGGGATGGCGTGCCGCACGTGGCGATCGCCGCGAGCACGTCGTCGCCCCCGCCCTCCGAGGCGTGGATGCCGCTGATGCGAGACGGCATGGAGGGGCCCGTGGGACCGAGGGGTCCCACCGGTCCCATCGGTCTTCAAGGGCTCATCGGCCTCGAGGGTCCCCCGGGGCTCGAGGGGCTGCAAGGGCTCACCGGAGCGGTCGGATCGCCCGGACCGCAGGGACCGCAGGGGTCGATCGGGCCGGCGGGGGCGATCGGTCCGCAGGGCCAGACAGGGCTCGCCGGTCCGCAGGGCGCCGTCGGAGACGTGGGTGGCGTGGGCCCGATGGGGGCACAAGGATCGGCCGGTCTCGCCGGACCCACCGGTTTGCAAGGTGCCATCGGCGCCGCCGGACCGCAGGGTTTGCAGGGTCCCGCGGGGTCGGTCGGCAATGTCGGACCGGTCGGCAATGCCGGACCGAAGGGACTGACAGGTCCTCACGGACAGCAAGGTTCACAGGGCCCGGTCGGGCCCACGGGGTCGCAAGGCGCCGTCGGAGCGCAGGGTCTGCAGGGCCCGACAGGTGCGGCCGGCGCACAGGGGGCGGCGGGGCCCCAGGGCGCGATGGGCCCGCAGGGCCCGACGGGGCCCACGGGCGCGGTGGGACCGCAAGGCGTGACCGGCCCGGCCGGCCCGAGGACGGACGCTGCGCTGCTGATCGCGCTGATGCTCGGTGACGGCAGCGACGGCTCGGTGGTGCTCGACGGCGTGACGGACTTCGGCTTCGCCACCCGCTCGGGGGGCCGTTACACCCTGAAGCGCGATATCTTTTGCAAGAGCCTGACGGTGGCGGACAAGGTGGTCCTCGACGTCGCGGGCTTTCTCCCCCACGTCCGGGGGACGCTGGCCAATGATGGCACGATCGAGGGCCGCGGGAACAATGCCAGCGGCTGGATCGGCGGGGCCGCGCAGCCGACCTTCGGCACCTGGGCGACCAGCGCCGGCGCCGGCGGCAACGGCCGCACCACGACCGGGCCGGGGGCTCCCGGGGGCGAGATGGCGGCCTCGTTCGGCGGGGCGGGGCGGGCGGGCGGCCATGCGAGCAACGGCGCGCAGGCGGGCGGGAACGGCGGCTACTTCGCGGCGCCCCCGGCCACGGCCGGACTGCCGCGGAGCCTCTCGGTCATGTTGCGGCGCCGGCTGTTCAACAACGCCGCGCTCATCGGCGGGAGCGGAGGCGGCGGCGGCGGGTGCTTCATCAGCACGGGCACCGCGATCTCGGGCGGCGGTGGTGGTGGCGGTCCCCTCGTCGCGGTGTTCTGCGGGCGCTATCAGGCCGGCACGAATGGGGCGCTGCAGAGCGTCGGCGGGCGCGGAGCCCCGGGCTCCGTCGGCGGCACCGGGACCCCGAGCGCAGGGGGCGGCGGGGGCGGCGGGGGCGGTCCGGTTCTGCTGTGCGCCGGGAAGATCGCTGCTTACGGCAAGGTGGTGTCGGTCGGGGGCGCGGGTGGTGGCGGCGCGGGGACCGGTGCACAGGCCGGGATCACCGGCAACGACGGCCCGGTGTACTATCTGGAGGGTTTTTGAGCCGCGTCGCGCCGATGTCTCAGGGCGACGGCGGCAGGGTGCAGCGTCGGCTCTGTCGGCACGAGCGTGCGCGGAGCGGTCTGTCATCGACGGGGGCTGGGAGGGTCGTCCGCGGAGGCCGTGACCTTCAGGGCCCGCGAGACGTTCGTGGAGGGGTCGCATGAGTCTGATTATTGGCAGCGCATCACGCAGCACCGGGCTCGCCGGTACGATCAGGCAGCGCCTGATCGAGCAGATGGTCGAATACATGCCCGACTTCGACGTCGAGGCCTGGGATGATCAGCTGAGCGCGACCGCCGACGCGGTGGCCAGCGCCCTCGCCGAGCACGTCGACCGGAGCTTGCTGGCCACAGGTGAGGTCCTGGCCTGGCGCGGGGAGTGGACCGACGACCGCGAGTTTCTCCCGGGCGAGGTCGTCCTGCGGGAGGGCGGCTCGTACGTGGCGCTCGAGGCGAACTTCGGGGTCGCGCCCCCGGCCGCGCAGTGGCGCGATCTGGCGGTTCCCGGCGCCGTCGGGCCGCCCGGGCCGATCGGACCCGAAGGGCTCATCGGGCCCCGGGGCATCCAGGGCATCCAGGGCGTCCAGGGGCCGCAAGGCATCCAGGGGCTCACCGGCCTGACCGGTCCGGTCGGCCCCGTCGGCCCGGTCGGCCTCCAGGGGCTCGCGGGGGCCATCGGCCCGCAAGGTCCCATCGGCCTGACCGGTCCGGTCGGGCCCATCGGTCTCACGGGCGCCGTCGGCCCGGCCGGTCCGCAGGGGCCCATCGGCCTGACCGGTCCCACCGGGGCCACAGGGCCCACCGGAGCCACGGGTCCGGCCGGGCCTATCGGGCTGACGGGAGCGACGGGAGCGACCGGTCCGGCGGGTCCCACGGGTCCCACGGGTCCCCAGGGTGACCAGGGACCGACCGGCGCGCAGGGGATCGCAGGGCCCCAGGGTCCCACGGGGCCGACCGGGGCGACCGGCCCGACGGGTCCTGCGGGCTCGACGGGTCCTGCGGGTCCCGCAGGACCTGCGGGGCCGACAGGTCCTGCGGGTCCCGCGGGCCCGACGGGCTCCGTCGGACCTCAGGGGCCCCAGGGACCGGAGGGGCCGATCACCGATTCAGCGCGACTCGCGGCGGTCCTGCTGGGCGACGGCAGCGACGGCGACGTCATCTTCGACTTCAACACGAAGACCGAGAGCTATTACGCCTACGAGTTCGCCTCCCGCGTGGGCACCCGGTACACGCTGCTGCGCGATATCTTCTGCAAGAACCTGACAGTCGGCGCCACCATCACCGTCGAGCTCGCCGGTTTCCTCCCGCACGTGCAGGGCACCTGCACCAACAGCGGCACGATCGAGGCCCGCGGTAACGACGCGACCGCCGTGAAGGCGGGCGACCCCATCGCGGCGATCGGCACCTGGCAGACGGGCGCGGGCGGCGGAGCCCTCGGTCGGTCCACCACGGGGGTCGGCAGCGCGGCGCCAGCGATGGTCGGCACTGTCTCTTTCGGCGGCGCAGGCCAGGCCGGCGGGTCGGCGGCGAGCGGAGCTTATGCCGGGGGCGCCGGCGAGAGCCCTGCGAAGCCCCTGGACGTGTACGGACAGCCGCGCAGCCTGTTCTTTCTGCTCTCGCGCCGCCTGCTCACCGGTGCGCCGCTCGTCGGCGGCGGCGGCGGTGGCAGCGGCGCGTGCTTCATTGCAAAAGGGGGCACCGCCACCTCGGGCAGCGGCGGCGGCGGTGGACCGCTCGCAGCGGTGTTCTGCGGGCGCTATCTCGCCGACAACGGGACGCTCCAGAGCGTCGGCGGCCGCGGCTATGACGCAGCGGCGTCCGGGGTCGGGCCGCCCTGCGCCGGTGGTGGTGGCGGCGGCGGCGGCGGCCCGGTGCTCCTGGTCGCTGGCACGATCGCCAAGCTGGGGAAGGTGATCTCGGTGGGCGGCAAGGGCGGGTCTGCCGCCGGCGCCGCCGCGACCGCCGGTATTCAGGGCGACCCCGGACCCGTATATATCCTCGAAGGCTTCTGAGCCGCCGACGCGGCGCCGCTACTCGAGCAGCGCCGCATATTCGCCGAAGTCCTTGGCCACGCACGTACGGCCGAGCTTCTGCAGCTCGCGCCGGGTGCTCTTCATGAGGTGCACCATGCCGACCGGCGCGTCCTGGGCGGCCGCGAGGAAGGCCGCGGCGATGGCGATGTTCTTGATGTTGGCGCCGCTGAGCTTGAACTGCCGGGCCATGAATGGGAGGTCGAGCGCCGGGTCGAGCGGGGTCTCGCGCGGCCACACCCTGCGCCAGATGTCGAGCCGCTCCTCCTCCTCGGGCAGGGTGAACATGACGACGAACCCCATACGCCGCAGGAACGCGTCGTCGAGGTTCTTGCGCAGGTTGGTGGCGAGGATGGTCAGCCCCTCGTACTCCTCCATGCGCTGCAGCAGGTAGCTGGTCTCGATGTTGGCGTAACGGTCGTGGGCGTCCTTGACCTCGGTGCGCTTGCCGAAGAGCGAGTCCGCCTCGTCGAAGAACAGGATCGCGTTGGTCATCTCGGCCTCCGCGAAGATCCGGGCGAGGTTCTTCTCCGTCTCGCCGATGTACTTGCTGACCATCCCCGAGAGGTCGATCTTGTAGAGATCGAGGCCGAGCTCGTGCGCGAGGATCTCGGCCGCCATGGTCTTGCCGGTGCCCGACGGCCCGGAGAACAGCGCGTTCAGGCCCTTGCCCAGCGACAGCTTGGCGTCGAAGCCCCACTCCTCGAGCACGCGCCCGCGCAGGCGCACGCGCTCGCAGATCTCCTGCAGCTGCCCGCGGCTGTCGGGCGACAGGACGATGTCCGACCAGCGGTAACGCGGCTGGATCGCCCGCGCGAGCTCGCCGAGCCGGCGGCTCGACTGGGCCCGGCACGCGGCGTAGAGGTCGTCGACGATGTCCACCGCGCCGCCTGGACGCCAGCGAGCCCGCGCCCGCGCGCCCGCGGCGGCCGCCCGGATCTGACCGGCGCTGAAGCGAAACTTCGTGGCGATCTCGGCGAGCTCCGGCACGACCTCTCGCGGCAGCTCGTCGGCCAGCTCGCCGTGCCACAGCGCGACCCGCTCGGCGTAGCCGGCGATCGGCAGCTCGACGCGGGTGAACGGCAGCTCGGGCACCCGCTCCGCCGGCAGCCACGGGCGCGCGCTGCCGAGGAGCGCCAGTCCACGCCGCTCCTCGCCCAGGAGGGCCGTGATCAGCGCGCCGTGCTCGTCCTCGCCGAGCGCGTCGATGTCCTCCCAGTAGACGGCGGCCCGCTGCAGGAGCGCCTCGCGGCAGATCGTCCGCAGCCGACGGAGCCACTCGGCGGGGGTGCCTCCGCCGAGCAGGCCGGGCACACGAACGACGAGCAGGTCGAGGTCGAGCGCGGCGCACAGGGCCTGCGCCCACGCCTTCTTGCCGCCGCCGCGGGGCCCGACGACGTTGACGCACAGGCCCTCGCGCGGATCGTAGCGGGCCGCGATCCGCTCCCTCGCCGCCTCGACGGCGGAGGCGCCGGGGCGCGGGTCGCCGGCGCAGTGACGAACCGTGACGAAGTGGGCGAGCTCCGCAGGGAGCGCGTCGGAGTCGAGCAGGAAGGCCGCGACGCGCGGATCGAGCCGGAGATAGCGGCCGAGCAGCGTCGGCTGCGGGTTCGCGGGATCCTCGAAGAGCTCGACGAGCCCGTGGCGCACCAGGGGGGCGCTCGCGTCGAAGCGGCCGCGCGCGTCGAGCTTGTCGGCGAGGCTCGGACAGAGGATCTCGAGCACGAGGTTGACGCTCGGTCGGCGGCGGGTCACGTCGTCCTGCAAGTAGGCGAAGATCCGCTCATAGCGCGGCTCGACCTCGGGTGCGAGGCACAGCAGCAGGGCGCCGCGGTCGATCGTCGTCAGCCCGAAGTGCGCGTCCAGCTCCTCGAGGCGCAGCCGCACGCCCGCAGCGAGGCTCGCGTCGCGGCGAGCGGCGAGCCGCTGCTGGAGGTCCCGCAGCAGCGCCTGGCGCTCCGCGTCGACGGGCGAGGTGACGCTGGCCCAGCGCGGCAGGCCGATCGGCCGCTCCAGGTGCTCGTCGATCTCCTGGTCGGAGATGTAGAGCCCCTCGAACTTGTCCTCGCGCTTGCCCTGCCGGAGCCGAAGCACCTGAATACGGAGAAAGAGGTCGACGCGCTCGAGCTCGGCGAAGATATGCTGCAACGATCCCTCGTACCCATCCACGACCATACCGACTTGATACCACGAACGCGGGCCGGGCCGCGCGCCATCTTCGGCCCGGCAAAGCCGGCGCAGCGCCACGCCTGCGGCGGCTGTTCGCCGCCGCGCCCGCGGCCTCGGTCCAGCGGCGAGCGATCGACTCGCCGGCGAAGTGCGCCGCGGCGTCGACCGCGTCGACCGCGTCGACCGCGTGCATCCGCGGACCGCGTCGCTCGGGCGTCCATTGCGTCACGGAAGCGCCCGCCGGCGGCGCGGCCCGGACCGCGCCGGCGTCCCGGGTCAGGACCTCGACGGCGTCTCCACGCGCCAGCAGGGCCGCGACGAGGCGCCGGCCGAGGAAGCCGGTGGCGCCGGTGACGAGCACCGTCTTCACGCCGCAAAGATATCGCATGTCCCCGGGCCGGCGATCCTCGAGCGAAGCAGCACCGCGATCGGGCGGCGGTCCGTCGCGCATCAGCCGCGGCGATCGTCGTCGTCCACGTCGCTGCGGCGGTCGGCTTGCGGACGAACGAGGACGCCGCTACGCTCGCCGCTGGAGACGCGGCGTTCGATGTATTATCAGTCGCACGAATATTCGCTGCGAGAGATCCTTCATGAAGGACGGACGATCGTGGTGCATCGCGGTCGACGACGCAGCGACGACGCCTCGATCGTGGTGAAGCTGCCGCGCTCCGAGCACCCGGAGCCGGAGGTCAGCGGCGACCTGCGCCGCGAATACGCGCTGCTGCGCGCGCTGGACGTGCCCGCGGTCGTCCAGGCGCTCGCCCTCGAGGAGTGCGCCGAGGGGGTCGCGCTGGTGCTGGAGGACGTGCCGTGGCCGTCGCTGGCGTCGCTGCTCGCGGGCCCCGGGCTCGAGCTCGCCGCGGCGCTGGAGATCGCGGCGCGGTGGGTCGAGGTGATCGCGGAGGTCCACCGGCGCGGGGTCTTGCACCGCGACCTCAAGCCGCATAATGTGCTGGTCGATCCGCAATCGTTGCAGGTCAAGCTGATCGACTTCGGCTGCGCGTGGCGCCCGGACGGCCGCGCGCACGGTCCGGCGGCGCCCGGCAAGCCGGGCACGCTCGCATACATCGCGCCGGAGCAGACCGGCCGGACCAGCCGTCCGGCGGATCAGCGGGCCGACCTGTACTCGCTCGGGGTCTCGCTCTACGAGGTGCTGACGGGCTCGCTGCCCTTCGCCTCGCTGGACCCCAACGAGCTCGTTCACGGGCACCTCGCGCGCCGGCCGGATCCGCCGGTCGAGCGCGCGCCGACGTTGCCGGCGGTCGTGTCCGACCTGGTGCTCAAGCTGCTGCGCAAGAACCCGGAGGACCGCTACCAGAGCGCGGGCGGCCTGCTGGTCGACCTGCGCGAGTGCCTGCGGCGCCTGCGTGCGACGGGCAGCATCGACCCCTTCGAGCTCGGCCGACACGAGGAGCAGCGCATGCTGCGGCTGACGCCGCGCCTCTACGGACGCGAGGGCGAGCTGCAGCGGCTGGCCGCGGCCTTCGAGCGCGCGCGGCTCGGCGCGGCCCGGGTGATGCTGGTTTCGGGCTATCCGGGCGTCGGCAAGTCGGCGCTGGTCTCTCAGCTCCAGGGTCAGATCACCGAACGTGGCGGTCGCTTCATCGCCGGCAAGTTCGAGCAGGTCGGGCACGCGGTGCCCTACGCCGCGGTCGGCCAGGCGCTCGGGCGGCTGTTTCGCCAGCTGCTCGCCGGGCCGGAGCAGCAGCTCGCGCGCTGGCGCGAGCTGCTGCTCGGCGCGGTCGGCATCAACGGGCGGCTGGTCGCCGACGTCGCCCCCGAGATCGAGCGGATCATCGGGCGCCAGCCGGCGTTGATCGACCTCGGATCGACGGAGGCGCACAACCGCTTCACGCTGGTGTTTCGCCGGATGGTGCGCCTCTTCGCGGCGCCCGAGCACCCGCTCGTGTTGTTCCTCGACGACCTGCAGTGGACCGACCCGGCCTCGCTGCACCTGCTGCAGCTGTTGCTCGTCGACCCGGACTGCGGCGGCCTGTTCGTGATCGGCGGCTACCGGGACGCGGAGGTCGGCGAGGGGCACCCGCTGCGCGCGTGGACCCGGGAGCTGCGCGCCCGCGAGATCGTGTGCGACGAGCTCCGGCTCGAGCCGCTGAGCCAGGCCGTCGCCGCCGAGCTCGTCGCCGACGCGCTCGGCGTGCCGGTCGTCGAGGTCGGCGGGCTGGCCGAGCTGCTGTTCGCCAAGACCCGGGGCAACCCGTTCTTCATCGGCCAGTTCCTGAGCGCGGTCTACCGCGACGGGCTGCTGACCTTCGACGGCGCGCGGCAGGCCTGGCGCTGGGACCTGCCCCGGATCGAGCGGCTGGTGGCGACCGACAACGTCGTCGACCTGATGATCCAGACGCTGCGACGGCTCGACCCGGTGACCCGGCGGCTGCTCGAGCTCGCCGCGTGCATCGGCTCCGAGTTCGACGCGCGCACGCTGGCGACCATCGCCGAGGCGGACCCGGACGCGCCGACGATCGCGCTGTGGGAGGCCGTTCAGGAGGGGCTGCTCGTCCCGCTCGAGGTCGACGCGCAGGCCGCTCCGCTGCGCTACCGGTTCCTCCACGACCGCGTGCAGCAGGCGGCGTACTCGCTGATCGGCCCCGACGAGCGTCAGGCCACTCACCTTCGGATCGGCCGCCTGATGCTCGCGGCCGGCGGCGGCGAGCCCCGCGAAGAGGCGCTCTTCAACGTCGTCAACCAGATCAACATGGGCATGGCGCCGGTCGGCCGCATCGACCGCGTCCGCCACGCGCTGCTCAACCTGCGCGCCGGTCGACGCGCGCGGGGCTCCAACGCGTATATGGCTGCGGCGGGCTACCTCGCCAGCGGCGCGGCCTGGCTCGGCGAGGACGCCTGGACGACCGACCTCGACCTGTGCTTCGCCCTCCAGGTCGAGCGCGCCGAGTGCGAGTACCTCGGCGGCAACCTCGGGGCCGCGGAGGAGCTGTTCTCGGAGCTGCTCGCCCGCGCCGGCTCGGACCGCGAGCGCGTGCAGGTCTACAACTCGCGCGTGGTGCTGTATTACGGGCTCGGGCGCTTCGCCGAGAGCCTGCGCAGCGGCCTCACCGGGCTCGCCCTGCTCGGCGTGACGGTCCCCGAGACCGACGCGGAGCGGTCGTCGGCCCTCGACGCCGAGCTCGCCGCCGTGACGGCCAACCTCGAGGCTCGGCCGATCGGCGGCCTGGTCGACCTCCCGGAGCTGACGAACCTGCGCGACGGGATGATCCTCCGGCTGCTCGTCAACCTCAACGTCCCCGCGTACTTCATCAGCCCGGTCCTGTTCGCGCTCGTCATCGTCCTGCAGGTCAACCTCTCGCTGCGCGGCGGCAACTCCCGGTTCTCGCCGTTCATCTATGTCACCTACGGCTACTTCCTCGCGGGCCGCCTCGGCCGTCATAGCGAGGGCGTGGCCTTCGGTCGCCTCGCGCTCGAGCTGCTCGCGCAGCAGCCGCGCCCCGAGCTGGTCTGCAAGGTCTACTACGCGTACGCCGCGTACGCCCACTTCTGCGAGCCGCTGCGCGCCACGCTGGAGCACTACCGCACGGCCTACCCCGCGGGGCTCGAGCACGGCGACCTCGTGTACGCCTCCTACGCGGCGCTGCACACGATCATCGCGCGCCTCGGCCTGGGCGACGAGCTGGCGGCGGTCCGCCGGGAGCTCGCCCAGTTCCTGGCGATGATGCAGCGGATCGGCGACACGATGTCCGTCGTGTTCCTGCGCGTCGAGGAGCGGCTGATCGCTCGCCTCGCCGGCGACGCCGGGGACGACGCCCCGGCGCTCGAGGCCCTGCTCAAGGAGCCAGGCTACGCGGTCGTCGCGTGTCGTTTCTACATCGTCGAGCTCCAGCTGCATTACCTGTTCGGCGATCACCGCCGGGCCCTCGGCTGCGTCGCGCTCGCCGAGGCCAACATCGGCAGCGCGATGGGCCACTACTACACGACCGAGCTCGCGTTCTTCGCCTGCCTCGCGCTCGCCGAGGCGCTCGCCGCGGCGCCCGAGTCCGGGCGCCCGGAGCTCCGCGCTCGCCTCGACCGCCACCGGGCCCAGCTGGTCGAGTGGGCGACGTCCTGCCCCGAGAACCACCGCCACAAGCTGGCCCTGGTCGACGCCGAGCTGGCCCGGGTCGAGGGCCGGACCAGCGAGGCCCGCGACCGCTTCGACGAGGCCTGCGACGCGGCGAAGGCCGCCGGCTTCCACCACCACTGGGCCCTCGCGCACGAGCTCGCCGCGGCGTTCTACCTGCAGATCGGTCGGACCGCCTACGCCCGCGTGCACGCCGTCGAGGCCCGATTCGGCTACCTGCGCTGGGGCGCCGAGGCCAAGGTCCGCGCGCTCGAGCTGCGCTTCTCGGAGCTGCTGCGCAGCGCCCCGTCGCCGACGGGCCCGGGTGGCCCGGTCACCGCGTCTCAGCACGGGCCGGCCTCCTCGCTCGACACCGACAGCGTGCTCAAGGCGGCGCACGCGTTCACCACCGAGGTCGAGCTCGACAAGCTGCTCGCCAAGGTCATGTCGATCCTCGTCGAGAACGCGGGGGCCGAGCGCGGGGTGCTCGTGCTCGAGATCGACGGGACCCTGCGCGTGATGGCCGAGCACCGCGCGGGCGAGGCGACCAGCCGCGCGGAGCGGCCGCTCGACGGCGACGAGTCCCTGCCGATCTCGATCGTGCATTCGGTGTTCCGGCTCGGCGCCCCGGTGGTGCTGGCGAACGCGTCCGAGGCGGAGGCCCTGGCCGACGAGCCGTACGTCGCGGCGCACCGGACCCGGTCGCTCCTGTGCATGCCGATCGTCCACCAGGGGCGCGGACGCGGCGTGCTGTACGCGGAGAACAACCTGATGACGGGGGCGTTCGCGCCGGAGCGGCTCGCGGTCCTCAAGATGCTCACGGCGCAGCTGGCGGTCTCGCTCGAGCACGCGCTGCTGTTCGCCCGCCTGGAGGACGCCGTGCGCGCCGCCCAGACGGCGCAGGTGTCGGCCGAGGCGGCGAACCGGACCAAGACGACCTTCCTGCTCAACATGAGCCACGAGCTGCGCACCCCGCTGAACGCGATCATCGGGTACAGCGAGCTGCTGCAGGAGGCCGCCGAGGCGGGTGACGGCGACGACCCGATCCCGGACCTGCGCAACATTCAGCGCGCGGCGAAGCACCTGCTGGGGATCCTCGGCGACATCCTGGACCTCTCGCGGATCGAGGTCGGGCGCCTCGAGCACCGCCGCGAGATCCTCGCGGTCGAGGAGGTGGTCGGCGACGTCGTCGTCGCCGTCACGCCGGCGCTCGATCGCAACAGCAACGTGCTCGCGGTGCGCCTCGGCCCGGAGCTCGGGACCATGAACAGCGACGCCAGCAAGATCCGCCAGATCTTGTTCAACCTGCTGCGCAACGCCACCACGTTCACGCGCAACGGACGGATCGACCTGTCGGTCGCCCGCATCTTCGACGAGCGCGGCGATCGGGTGCGCTTCGCCGTCACGGACACCGGCATCGGGATCGCCCCGGAGCACCTCGAGCGGATCTTCGAGGCCTTCACGCAGGCGGACGACTCGACCACGCGGCGTCAGGACGGCGCCGGGCTCGGGCTGACGATCTGCCGGCAGCTGTGCCGGGCGCTCGGCGGCGACGTCACCGTGGTCAGCAGCCCCGGCGTCGGCTCGACGTTCTCGGTGGTGCTGCCGGCCGAGGCCGCCTCGGCCCGGCCCGACGCGGCCCCCTGGCCCGAGTCCTGAGGCGCCGACGCGGTTCCTCCGACCCGGCGAACACGACCGCGCCGGACAGGAGCTCGAGCGGGCGCTCGCGGTCCTGCAGCGGACCCTCCCCGAGCGCAGCATCTCCATCGCCGACGCCATGCTCGCGCTCGGGCAGCTGGCGCTCGAACGCCGACGCTTCGCCGACGCCTCGCACCTCCTCGGCACGGCCGAGTCCATCTATGCCAGCACGGCGGAGGCGGATGACCTCCCGCTCGCGCGGGCCCGCCTGGCGTACGCGCGGGCCCTGACCGGCGCCGCCGGAGAGGCGCCCGCGGAGGCCCGGACGCGCGCGAAGCAGGCGCTCGACGCCTTCCGCGCCCGCGGCCGCCACGCGGAGGCGCGCGCCGCCGAGGCCTGGCAGGCCGAGCACGGGTGACCGCGGCCGCGGCCGTCGAGCGGCGCGCTACAGGTCCTCGCGGGTGAGCTGGCCGCGGTACGGGCCGCGCCCGGTCAGCGCCGCGGCCCCGCAGCGGGCGGCCAGTTGCACGGCCTCCCGCGGCCGCTGGCCCGCGCCGAGCGCGAAGGTCAGGCCGGCCGCGAACGCGTCGCCGCAGCCGTAGGCGTCGGCCACCGGCCCCGGCAGCGGCGCGGCGGCGTAGTCGAAGCGGGCGCCGTCGGGCAGCTCCCAGGTGCCGCCGGCGGCCCCGGCGGTGCGCACGACGAGCCCCGGCGGCGGGTCGAGGTCGCCGGCGACGTAGCGCTCGGCGGGGTCGTTCGCGCTGCCGACGACGGCGTCGAGCGCCACGCCGGCGGCGCGCAGCAGCGGCAGGACGCGCGCCGTGGCGACGACGACGCGCGCGCGCCGGGCGAGCCGCAGCGCCGCGGCGTCGCAGGCGGTGACGTAGACGGCGTCGACGTCGGCGAGGAGGCGCCACGCGAGCGGGTCGGCGGCGACCGGGGCCGCGCGGTCGCCGAGGACGGTGATCGTGCGCTCGCCGGCGTCGTCGATGTGGGTGAAGGCGCGGCGCTGCGGCTCGGCCCGGTGGATCGCCTCGATGTGCAGCCCCAGCCCCGCGAGCGCCGCGCGGGCGCGCTGGCCGAGGGCGTCGGAGCCGAACGCGGAGAAGAACGTGCATTCGCCGGCGAGCTTCGCCAGCTGGACCGCAGCGACCGCGCCGCCGCCCCCGGGCTCCTCCCACGCGGCGCTCGCGTGCACGATGTCACCGGCCGCGGGCACGCGGGGGACCCGCACGAATTCGATCCACTCGACATGACCGAGGACGGCGACGCGCATGCGCGCATGCTGCCCGAGGCCGGCGCGGAGGTCGAGGGCCCCGCGCTACGGCTCGACCCACTGGTGCTCGGGCGGCGGCCTGCGGACCGCCTTCCGGCGCGGGTTGGGGAACACCCGGCGGCGGCCGCTGGGCTCCGCGCCCATGCCGACGCGCCACCGGCTGTGCGAGGTGTGCATATACCGGCGGTAGAACGCCTGGCGCTCGCGATCGAAGGTGCCGCCGGGTGCGAAGGCCTGCGCGCCCGACGGCCAGTAGTGCTCGGAGGTCCGGCGCAGCCACTCGACGTCGACGCCGGCCGGGATCTCGAGCGCGGACATCTCGACGCCGCTCGAGACGCTGGAATGGTACATGTCCGTCAACGGCACGAACGACAGGTGATTGGTCGCGCCGTCGTCGTCCGGCCCGTAGCCGCCGCCGACGTCGGAGTGGGCCCCGGGGTAGCTCCGGTCGGGGCCCAGCGCGGTCAGCGGGAAGTTCTCGCGGATCTCGTGGCGCGCCGTGTAGTGGCGGACGTGCGCCGCGTCGCCGGGCCGGATGCACATGTTCTGGCCGACGTCGACGTCGTCGCCGCCGGCGCCGAACGAGCCGACCGTGTCGTACACGCCGAGGAAGCGCACCGATACGTTCTCGAACTCCCGCATCAGGCCGATCAGCACCAGGTTCACGAAGGTGCGCGCCATCGCGGCGCCGCGGCTGAAGCCGTAGACATCGACCAGCTTCGGGTTGCAGCCGGGCACCGAGCGGCACCACGTCTGCGCCCAGCGGTACGCGATCGTCAGGCGCTCGGTGGCGCCGAGGCCGGTGGCCCCGCCGATCACGTCGCCGAACCACGGCAGGCTGGAGCTCACCTCGACGTCGCGCAGCCGCAGGGCCCGGGCCCGCTGATCGGCCGGCAGCTGGTTGGCGAGCCCGGTGCCGGCCGCCGTGGTCATCGCGCCGACGCCGACGACGTAGAGCTTCACGCGCGCGCGGGCGGCGTCGTCGTGGTCTCTATACAAACGAAACAGCCGCGCGACGTTGGTCTCGCTGCCCGCGCCGACGCGGCCCTGGAAGTGGCGATACATGTTGTTGCCGGTGCCGTCGAAGAAGACGCCGAGCACCAGGTGATGCGGGCAGGTGCGGGTCGCCGACGGCGGGGTCGGGGGGAAGCCCTGGGCCTGGGCGTGGTTCAAGCTCGCCCGCTCGATGACGGTGGATCCGGCTGGGGGCATGGTCTGTGCTCCTGTCGACGATCGATCGCGGACTTACGGGGTGGGGAGCGGAACCGGCAAGAGGAACGGTTGCCAGTAGAGCATCGGGTCGCACATGGCCGCGGCCTCCTCCCAGGCGATCTCGTCCGGGTTGGTGAGCAGCTGCTCCATGCGCGTCGACTCGTCGACGCTCATGTCATTGAGCAGCGACGCGAGGGTCTTCTGGCGATGAAACTCCGGGTTGATGCGGACCATGTGCAGCACGAACGCCGCGATCGCGCGCTCGGTGATCAGCCCCTTGCTCTCGGCGGTGGTCACACAGTGAATGGCCATCCTCCTCAGGTCATACCGGCGCGCCTCGGCCTCGGGCAGATTGACGCGGATCAGCTCCTCGATCCGGTCGAGGAAGTCCCCGCGGGCCATGTGGCCCCATTGACGGCGAGAGATGTGGAGCACGAGTATCTGCCACCTTCAGGCGAAGGCCGCGCACACACGGCATCGCAGCCCCAGAAAAACATGGTTCGCCGGGGCCTGCAAGCGTACACGGGCGCGCGACCGCGAACACGCGCGCTCCTGCGCCAGTGCTGGCACAATCGCCACGGCGCTCGCGCGGGTCTCGTCCGGCCGCCGGACCCGATCGGGTCCGACAGCGCGAAGGGCGTGCACGGCAGCAGCGCGAGCGCGCGGATGCGCGGCCCAGCGCGCCATACGCACGCTCGACCGCGGCGGCTCAAGGCCGTGTACGACCAACCAGCATGATCCCGGCCAGCACCCGCGAGCCGTGAGGAGCAGGCGCCGCGCTCGCAGCAGCCGGAGAGCGCAAAGAATACGCAGAGGGTGAAAGCGGTGAATGCAGCGCGCGTGATCGGCGATAGCGACAGTGCGTCCGGGGTCGCGAGGCCCCCGCACGCGCGGCCCCACGGACACCGACACCGCGGACTCGTGCACCTACATGCGGCGCTGCCTACATGCGGCGCTGCCTACATGCGGCGGTGCCTATATGCGGCGGTGCCTACATGCGGCGGATAGTTGCGACGAATGTTTCGTCGCGGCGGCGCTGGACGCTGCTGCAGGCTTCAACTATCTTGCGGGGGACTGTGATTGTCGGCCGGCGCGCGCGGATGTCGGCGCGCGTCGGGCGGGTCATATCATTGCGCGGAGGGATACGATGAAAGCTCGCATGTGGGTGCTCCTCGGGGTGGTCGGTCTGTTGATGAACGTCGCGCCGGCCAGCGCCGACGGGAACGGCAATGGCAACGGGGGCGGCGACTCGACGGGCCCGTACCCCGACGGGTACAACGGATTCTTGGTGTTCATGGCGACCGGCGCGATCCCGGTGGCGGACAGCTTCTTCCTCGACGGACAGATCTTTCAGCAGCAGATCATGCACCGCACGCCGGCACAGATCGCGCAGAATCGGGCCGAGGCGCTGGACTACTTCGAGGACCGCTTCGGCCTGGTCGACGCCGAGAGCCACCCGGACCTCGCGTTCTTCGGCTTCTACGCCGACCCGCGCATCGACTACCGCGCCTACGTCGTGTCGGGCCGCAAGGTCCCGTCGGAGGGCTGGGAGGTGCACGACGGCGGCTGGATCGCGCTCGTCACCAACCCCGCGGGGACCACGCTCGGCGGCGCCTTCCCCGGCCGGCACGTCCCGGTCAACACCGTGTTCAGCTTCGGCGATTACAACATCGAGGTCACCAAGCACGGCAAGGGCAAGCAGCCCGACCCGATCATCATCAACTACCGCTGCAACAACCCGCTGGTCCCGACCTTCAGCGGCGGCGAGGTGTTCGACTGTGCCCTGGAGAGCGACGAGTTCGGCGAGGGGCTCGGCCAGGGCGTGACCACGCCGCTGGTCGAGGGCGGCCTCCTGCGCCCCAACGGCCGCACCGTCCTGACCTTCTCCGACGACGGCGGATACTGACAGCGCGCGCGGCCGCGGCGCTCAGGCGCCCGGCCGCGCCGCGCCGGCCTTGCGCGCGGCGCCGAGGGCGATGCGCTGCATGCAATGCTCGAGCCCCGAGCGCAGGTTCGAGCGGGTCGGGATCTTCGAGAGGTCGGCCCCGACGTCGACGAAGATCTGCGCGACGCTCGGGCCGATGCCGGTGAGGATCGCCTCGGCGCCGAGCAGACGGATCGCGCGCACCAGGTCGATGATGTACGCGGCCGTCCGGGCGTCGACGACCTCGACGCCGGTCAGGTCGAGGATCGCGTGGCGGGCGCGCTTGCGCGCGACCTCGGCGAGCATCCGCTCCATCAGCTCGGTGGTCCGCTCGCCGTCGACGGAGCCCATCAACGGGACGGTCAGCACCCCCTCCCAGACCTCGATGATCGGCGTGGCCAGGTCCTTGATCATCTTCTGCTGGTGCTCGATGGTCGCGAGCCGCTCGCGCAGCTCGACCTCGGCGCGCCGGCTCGAGGTGATGTCCATCGTCACCGACACGACCAGATCCGCCGCGCCGTCGTCGCCGGGCAGCGGCACGCACCACGTCTCCCAGGTCATGCCCATCGCCTCGGCGAACGCGTGGGTCTGCTTGTTGGAGTCCATCGCCGCCTGGACCTGACGCAGCGTGTCGGCGGTGCCCTCGTTGCCGCCCCACAGCTTCCACAGGTTGAGGCCGATCCACGAGCGGCGCTCGATGCCGAGTTGCGCGACGCCGAGGCCGTCGTGGAACACGTAGTCGCCGCGCCGGTCGACGGCCCAGATCGAGATCGGCAGGTTGTCGAGCACGGCCGTCAACACCCGCTCGTCGAGCGAGGCGCGCGGCGCCGGTGTCACGATGCAGATCCACGTCGGCGCGGCCCCGGCGATCGCCTGGGCCTGCCACGCGCACTTCAGCGGGCCGGCGCCGACGCGGGTGCACGCGAACGAGGCCGCGGTCTCGCCGCGCCCGAGCGCGGCGCGCCAGGCCGCGGCGTCGGCCTCGGTCATCAGCAGGCCGGCGAGCGGTCGACCGACGGCCGCGTCGGCCGCGACGCCGAAGCAGCGCGCGGCGGCCTCGTTCCAGCCGGTAACTACCAGGGCGTCGTCGTGGACGACCACGGCGAACGGCGCCCTCGTCAGCAGCTCGACGGTCGCGTCGGCGACCGCCCCCGTCCGGACAGGATCCGGATCCGACGCGACAACACGGGCCAGGACCATGTCGCCGACTCTAGATATCGCCGTTCTGGCTGTCCAGGCGCCGATGTCGGTGCGACACCCAGCCCGCAGCGGTCACGCCGCGCGACGCACCGCACATTCGCCGGACGATCGCGCGCCCGGCGGTCGCGTCCGGTGTTATCCACTCGCGCGTGCAGTTCACCGAAGCCGACATCGACCGCGTGCTCGCCGAGCGCTTCGGGTTTCGCGGGTTTCGCCCCGGACAGCGCGAGAGCGTCGAGGCGCTGCTGGCCGGCGGCAGCCTGCTGTGCATCCAGCCGACCGGCTACGGCAAGAGCCTGCTGTATCAACTTCCCGCGGCGCTGCTCGGGGGGATCACCCTGGTGGTCTCCCCGCTGCTGGCGCTGATGCGCGATCAGCTCGGTCACCTCAACGACCGCTTCGGGCTGCCGGCGGGCAGCATCAACAGCGACCAGAGCGACGAGGAGAACGCGGCCGCGCGGGCGGCGGCGGCCCGCGGAGATCTGCAGCTGCTGTTCGTGTCGCCGGAGCACCTCGACCACGTCGAGCGCTTCGCCGCCCTCGCGGCGCTGCCGGTCCGCCTGGTCGTGGTCGACGAGGCGCACTGCATCTCGACGTGGGGCCACGACTTTCGCCCCGCGTACCGCCAGATCGTCCACCTGCTGCGCGCGCTGCAGGACCGCCACCCGCAGCTGCGCGTGCTCGGCCTGACCGCGACCGCCGACGAGCGCGTCGAGGCCGACATCCGCGAGCAGCTCCAGGCGCCCGGCGGCCCGCCGCTGCAGGTCCACCGCAGCGGCATGGACCGCCCGAACCTCGCGCTCGCGGTCGTCGGCCTCGCCGGCATGGCGCGCAAGCTCGCCTACCTCGCGCAGCTGGTCCCGCGGCTGCCCGCGCCGGGGCTGCTGTACTGCGCGACGCGCGAGCACACCGAGCTGGTCGCCGAGTACCTGCGCGCGCGCGGGCTCACGGCGGCGGCGTACCACGCGGGCCTCGAGCCGGAGCGCAAGCGCGAGCTGCAGGCCGACTTCCTGGCCGGTCGCTACCCGGCGATCGCGGCCACGAACGCGCTCGGCATGGGCATCGACAAGTCGGACCTGCGCTACGTGGTCCACGTCGACGTGCCGGGCTCGGTGACCGCGTACTACCAGGAGGTCGGCCGCGCCGGACGCGACGGCGAGCCCGCGCGCGGCATCCTGCTGTTCGACCCGGAGGACAGCAAGATCCAGGAGCACTTCATCGACTCGGCGCAGCCGCAGCCGGAGGACTTCGCGGCGCTGCTCGCCGCGATCGACGACGCGGGCGAGCCGATCGGGCTGACCGCGCTCAAGGTCCGCACCGGGCTGCACCCGACCCGCGTCACCGTGGTGGTCGCCGAGCTCGTCGAGCAGGGGTTTTTGCGCAAGCGCAGCGCCGCCGGCAAGCAGGTCTACGAGCGCACCGACAGGACCGGCGCGCCCGAGCTCGCCCGCTATCACAATCAACAGGCGGTGCGCACCCGCGAGCTCGACGCGATGCTCGCGTACGGCCGGCTCGAGGTCGACTGCCTGATGGCGACGCTGCGCCGGGCGCTCGGCGACCGCGAGGCGCCGGCGTGCGGGCGCTGCTCGCTGTGCAAGGGCCAGCGCTCGTCGGTCGACTTCGGCGCGGCCGTGGCCGAGGCGCAGCGGTGGCTGGCCGCGCGCCCGTCACCGATCGCCGCGAGCGCGCGGCCCGAGATGGCGGAGGGCCTCGCCATGCTCGACGCGGAGCTCGGCGGCGAGCTGTACCGCGGGCTGTTCGCGCGCCGCGAGGCGGACGCGTCGCTGGCGGAGGGCCTCGCCGAGCTGCTGCGCGAGCAGGTCCGGGCGCTCGCGCAGCGCCACGCGATCACGGCGGTCGCGGCGGTGCCGAGCCGCGACTGGCGGCAGCGCGACGAGGCGCTGACGATCGCCGCGGCGGCGCTCGGGGTCCCGGCGCTGCCGGATCTGCTGGTGTGGGCCGACGAGCCGCCGGCGCGGCAGGGCGAGCTGCGCAACAACGATCAGCGGCGCGACAACGTCGACGGCAAGATGGGCCTCGGGTCGTCGGCGCGGCCGCAGGGCGACGTGCTGGTGATCGACGACTTCATCGGCTCGGGCGCGACGCTGCGCGAGGCCGGACGGGTGCTGCGCAAGCAGGCGCGGGTGACCGCGGCGATCGTGCCGCTGACGCTGGCGCGCGTGCGCTGGAAGCTCGGCGCGCCGGGCCGGGTCCGCTGAGCCGGGCGCGCGGTCGCGGGCGCATCGTCTGCGCTGGGAAGATCGCGGTCGCGGTCGCATCATCGTGGGATGACAGCTCCGCGTCGTGCTCTGTTGGGCCTGGTTCTGCTGCTCACGGCGTGCCCGAAGCCGTCTCCGCCGCCGACCTCGATCGGCTCGTGCGTCGCGGACGTCGGCGACTGGCTCGCGGCGGTCGCCCGCGCCGTGCGAGCGCCGGGCTGATCTCAGGCCGGCGCGGCGGCGCGGGACGTGTCGCGCGAGAGGTCGGCGATCAGCAGCACCGCGGCGACCGTGGCGACGTCGACGGCGATCCCCAGGCCCGCGCCGCGCAGCGACTGCAGGCGCAGCCACAGGCCGAGGCCGGCGATCAGCACGGCGCCCCAGCGGATCTGCCAGCGCAGCGACAGCCCGCCGCGCTCCGACGCGGACGCCTCGGCCGACGCGTAGACGTAATAGATGCTCGTCACCGCGGCGAAGCCGACGAACGCCAGCGGCGCGACGACGCCGCGCGCGGACGCCACGCTCGCGCCGGCCATGAACAGCATGCCCTGCAGCACGCTCAGCGGGAGCTGCACGCAGCGGGTCGCGAGCGACTCGTCGCGCAGCCAGCCGGCGAGCGCGACGGCGAGGCCGAACAGCTGCGGCGAGGCGAACATGATCAGGAAGCACAGGCCGGCGACCGGGCTGTCGGCGAGCATGCGCAGGAAGATGTCGAGGAGGCTCAGGCCGCTGCGGGTCAGGGGCAGGGCGATGCTGGCGAAGATCGTCAGGCCGAGGACGGCCGGCGTCAGGGGGAGCACGGGCCGCGGGCGCATGCGTGGACGCTAGCAGGAGCGCGGCGAAAGCTCCACGCCCGGCGCGTGGATCTCGACGCTGCGCGCGGCGGTGTCGATGCTGACGTGCATCCGGCGCCCCCGCGAGCACGAGCCGGTGTTGACGACCCGGCCCTCCGGCAGCGCGTGCAGGTGCGGCACGTGGGTGTGGCCCATGACGACCAGGTCCGCGGCGTGGGCCCGCAGCAGCGCGCGCGCGGCCTCGGCGTAGGGCCCGCGCGCGTGGCCGAAGCGGCCGTGCTTGATCGCGACGTCGCGGCCCTCGAACCACTGCGCGAGCGGCCGGAGCCCGACCCGCCGCAGGCGCCCCGTGAACCACGTCGCCGCCCGCGCCGCTGCGTACGCCCGCGTGAAGATCGGGTCGAACTGGTGGCCGTGGACGAACACGACGCCAAAGCCGTCCGCCGCGAGGCGCAGCTGCGCGGGCGCCCGCAGCTCGGCGCCCGCGACCGCGTCGTGGTTGCCGTGCAGATACAGGTACCCCGGCCCCGCGAGCCGCCGCGCCAGCGCCGGCAGGCGCGCCCGCGCCCGCGCGAGCTGCCGCGCCGCGGCCCCGCGCCCCGGCAGCAGCGCGTGCTCCGTCTGCCAGATGTCCCCGACCAGCACGATGCGGTCGTGGCTCGCCTCGAGGTCGTCGAGGTACGCGAGGAAGCTCGCCTCGTCGTGGCGAAACTCGTCGGTGTAGGCGTGCGCGCCGACGTGGAAGTCCGACAGGGCGGCGATGCGCATGGCCGAAAGGTCAGGTGGATGCGGCCGCGCGCGCGCGCTCGGCCGCGAAGGCGCTGTGCAGGCGCTCGACGACGTCGCTGCGGTAGCGCTCCTCGTGCTCGCGGTCGAACAGGTAGCCGCGGATGCGCAGCGTCAGCTCGCTGACGCGGCCGTGGCTCGGGGCGAGGAACACCTCCGGCGTGCAGCGCGGCGAGGCGAAGCGGCTCAGCGCCGCAGCTTGACGGGCGAGCTCGACGGCGCGGGCCGGGGCGAGGTCGGCGGGGACCTCGAGCTCGAGCTCGCAGGGCGTGTCGCGGGCGTCGAGGTTGAGGCGGATGACGGTCTCGCCGGTGAGGCGGTCGTAGGGGACGACGGCGTCGGTGCCGTCGGGGGCGCGCAGCGTGACGGCGCGGACGCCGAGCGCGACGATGCGGCCCTTGACCGTCCCGATCTGCAGGTCGTCGCCGAGGCGGTAGCGCAGCTCGAGCGCGAACACGAGGCCGTTGAAGACGTTGCGCAGCCAGGGCAGGGCGGCGAGCGCGAGGACGACGAGCCCGAGCGCGCGACCGAGGGCCCGCGGCCCGTCGAAGTCGGGGACGATGCGGCCCTCGAGGATGAACACGATCGGCGCCCACACGGCGATGTGCAGGACGGTGATCCACGGGTGCAGCTGACGAAAGGCCGCGACCCGCTGGACCCGGCGCAGCAGCAGGCTGATCGCCACGCCGACGCCGAGCAGACCGCCCACGTAGAGCACGGGCAGCACCGAGGCGACCAGGGCGGAGCCGCTGAACATGCCGCCAGCATGCCACAAGGCCGGCGCGACGAGCGAGGCCCCGGCGCGCTGGCATCGACCGCGACAGCGCGGGCCGGCGAGCGCGCCCGCGCCGCTGTCAGCGCTCGCCGAGCGCGGTCTGCAGGCTCTTCATCAGCTTGACCAGCACGCGCCGCGTCTGCGACAGGATGATCGCCTCCGGCACGGCGACGTCCGGCAGCGTGCGCGTCTTGAAGGTGACGAGCGCGCCGTCGCCGTCGTCCTGGACCGACCACTCGTTCCAGTACTCCTTGAAATTCGTCGAGCGGACCAGAGTCTCGCGCCAGCCGGTCTTCGTCGGGCAGCGGCGGGTCTCGAGCTCGAAGGGCGAGAACAGGCCGCGGGTCGACAGCGTGACGGCCTCGCAGTTGCCGTCCTTCGTGGCCTTGACCGAGACCGTGGTGGTCGCCAGACGATGGGCCCGCTCCGCGCCGGCGAGCACCTCGCGCACGGCGGCGGGCCTGGCCGCGACGCGCACGGTGGCGATGACGACGCCGCCCTCGGTGACCCGCGTCGAGATCTTCGGGCTGCTCTCCTCGTCGTCGGCCTCGGGCGCGGCGGCGGGCGCCGCGTGGACCACCGGCGCGAGCAGCAGGAGCGCGGGCACCACCCACGTCGACCGCACGAAACGAACGAGGAGCAGCGTCGCGTGCGTGGCCATGGTGGGCGTCACTATAGCCCCGGCTGGCCGGCCGTGCCAGCGGGCGCGTGTTTCGGTGGGTGACGCAGATCGCTCATTCGGGGTCGCAGGGGCCGTCGCAGAACGACTCGACCTTGCCGGTGCGCAGGAACTGGTCGAGCGACTTCTCGGCGCTGGGCAGCTTGCGCACCTTGCCGTGCGGGTCCTCGCCGTCGGTCGGCGGGATGTTGGTGGTCGGCTCGGGCGCGAGGCCGAAGTCGTACTCGATCATCGCCGAGCCGGTGTGGGGGCCCGGGACCGCTTCGATGCCCCAGATCTCGCGGTTGGTCGGCGCGAGGTTGACGACCCCGCCGATCGTCCGCGCCATGATGTGCGCGCCGAGCGTGCTGACCTGATGATCGCCGATCGCCACCGGCAGCAGCACCTCGTGCGCCGGGGTGCCGGGCAGCAGGTCGTCGCGGATGTGCGCGGTCCAGCCGGTCGGCTCCGAGGCGTCCCACAGCATCTGGAACATCGCCAGCACCATCTGCAGGTCGATCGGGTCGGGGAACGCGATGATCAGCAGGTTGAAGAACTCGATGAAGTCCTTGCTGCGGTTGAGCAGCAGCGAGTACGGCTGGCCCGGCACGCCGAGCATGCCGCGCTCGACGTCGGTCGTCAGCGCCATGTACGTGCCGCCGAAGATGCCGCCCTGGCTGTTGCCGTGGTAGTAGCGCTCGTCGGCCTTGATCATCGGGCCGTTCTTGTATTGCAGCATCTCATCCTTCGCGAGCGCGCCGCTGACCATGCGCATCGCCAGCAGCGAGTTCAAGATGCCCTGCTGCCCGCGCTCGACGACGCTGGCGAAGTCGTTCATGCGCCCGTCGTTGACGAGGCTGCCGATGTGCGCGTAGTCGTCCTCGGCCATGCCGACCCAGTCGACCGCGAACAGCACGTAATTGTAGGTGTTGGCGAACTTGACCCGGTAGTCGTAATTGACCTCCTCGCGGCCCGAGCCGAGCAGGCCGTGGCCGTACTGCAGCGCGGCCCCGCCGGTGAAGAACGCGCTGACCGGCACGACGATCGTGAAGTCGTAGTCGGCGGTGCCGTTCTGCTTGGGCAGGCCGTCCGCGCCGCGCACCAGGCGTGCGCCGGGCCCGGGCTTGTCGAGGTACAGCGGCACCGTCATGTGGCCCTCGATGTACATCCCGACGTCCTCGCTGGGGTCGAGGACGACGTTGTCGAAGACGTAGGCCGGGCCGTCCTCGCCGACCAGCGCGAGCGCCTCGTCGCGCATCTTGAGCAGGTCGGCGGTCGCGTGCTCGCGCGAGGCGGTCGTGAAGTCCCAGGCGAGCTGGAGGTCGCCGCGCCCGACGTTCTGCATGGCGAGGCGGGCGAAGATGTCGGCGTAGAGCGGGCGCCGCGACTCGACCGAGGGCTCGTCGTCCAGGACCTCGAGGTCGCGCAGCGCCTTGAACGCGGGCGAGGGGTCGAGCGGCCGACCCTCGGCGTCGACGACGTCGCGGATCGCCACGATGTAGCGGGTCGCGTCCTTGAGCCGCACGACCGGGCGGATCGCGAAGACGCGGCGCGCGTCGTCGGCGTGCGACATGTCGAGCTCGGCGAAGTGCGGCACGCGCTCGCCGGTCTCGGCCTCGATCAGCAGCGTCGGCGAGTCGTCGGTCAGCGAGCGCGCGATCGTCAGCGGGTCGGCGAGGCCCGTGATCGTCGCGCCCGGCAGGTGGGCCATCAGCGCCAGCCCCGGCGAGAAGCCGTCGGCCCGGTTCCAGATGTCGGGCGGGCCGCTCGCGTTCTTGCTGCCGTCGGGCACCAGCGCGTCGCTCAGCGCCAGCCGTCGCCCGGTCCGCGAGTCGGCGTCGGCGCGCGTGAACACGTTGCTCGGGAACGGGAAGCCGCAGTACGTCGGCACCAGCGGGTCGCACTCGAGCGTCGGCCACTCCTGCGCCGGCGGCGGCTCGGTCACCGGCGGCTCGCCGGTGGGCGCGGCGGTCTCGCTGGCCCCGGTCTCGTCGGTGCCCGTGGCGCTGAGGTCGGTGCCGGCCTTGTCGAGGCAGGCGGTGAGCAGCGCGGCCGAGGCGAGCGCGCAGGACAGGGTCAGGGCCGGGCGGTGCATATCGCCGGCCCAGGATATCGAAGCGCGCCCGCGCCGGCCACCGGCGGGTGAGCGCGCAGTTGCGTGCACATCAGCTCCCGGGCTTCGGGGGGACCAGCAGGTAGGTCCCGTCGCGCTGGGGCTTGATGACCGGCGGCGCGCCGGTGGCCGCGAAGGCGTCGTAGCCGGGGCGCAGGCCGGCCCAGAAGGTCGCGAGGTCGGGGCGGCCGGCGGCGAGCGTGGTCAGCCGCGCCTGGCAGTCGTCCTCGTCGAGGCGGCACGGGAACAGATGGATCGGGATCGTCTGCTGGCCGGCGTCGCGGGCCATCACCGCGGCGAGGTAGAGGTCCTCGATCGGGCCGTCCTCGAGCGGCAGGCACCCGATCGTCACGCAGTTGCCGTGGATCATGATCGCGTTGCCCGGCGGCTTGCCGCGGCTGTGGAACTTGTCCGCCGCGTTCGGGTAGCTGACGCCGAGCGAGAGGTGGTAGCTGCTGACGGGGTTGAACACGTTGACGGCGTAGAAGCCCTCCGGGACCTGGCCGTCGCCCTGCTGGCGCTTCGGGCCGAGCTCGCCGCTGCGGGCGCACACCGCGAACGAGCGGACCAGCAGCCACGGCTGATCCTTCACCTCGGGCGCGGCCCACAGCTCGACGACGCCCTCGCGCTTGAAGCCGCGGATGTACACCCCGCGCGGCGGCCAGGCGGCGCCGATGTCGACGAAGCTGGCCTCGACGGCGGCGAGGCGCTCCGCGGCGGCGGCCTTGACCCGCTTGAAGCGCAGCTGCTGCTCCGCGAACCCGCCGGCCTGGGCCTCGCTGCGCACGGACGGGGCGAACGGGACGAGCACGGCGGCGAGGGCGAGGACGAAGCGCGACATGGGCGTGCCCAACGTACGTCCGGCGGCCCGGTTCTGTTCCGTCGGAGGCTCGAAGGCGCCCGCGCCCGCGGGGGCCGTAAACGGCTACGATCCGCCGGGGGCCTGCGTGACCATCGAGCCGTCGATCACCATCCTGCACCTCTCGGACATGCAGTTCGGGCGTCACCATCGCTTCGGACGGCTCGGGCTCGGCGGCGCGGACGAGCGCTTCGACACGCTGCTGCAGCGCGTCCACGACGACCTCGCCGAGCTCGAGCGATCGCACGCGCTGCGCCCCGACATCATCGCGCTCACCGGCGACCTCGCCGAGTGGGGGCTGAAAGGCGAGTTCGCGGCGGTGCAGCAGTTCGCCGAGGGGCTGGCCGCGCGCCTCGGCCTCGGGCGCGAGCGCGTGCTGGTGATCCCCGGCAACCACGACATCAACCGCAAGAAGTGCAGCGGCTACTTCGACGACCGCGAGGGCGACGGCGAGACGCCGGCGCCGCCGTACTGGCCGAAGTGGAAGCCGTTCGTCGAGTTCTTCGGCGAGCTCTACAACGGCGTCGACGGCTACCGCTTCACCGAGCTCGAGCCGTGGACGCTGTTCGAACTGCCGGAGCTGCGCGTGGTGGTCGCGGGCCTGAACTCGACGATGCGCGAGAGCCACCGCGACGCCGACCACTACGGGTGGCTCGGCGAGGGCCAGCTGCGGTGGTTCGCCGAGCGGCTGCGGCCGTACGCGGCGAAGGGCTGGCTGCGCGTCGGCCTCGTCCATCACAACCCGGTCCGCGGCGCGACCGACGACGACGAGAACCTGCGCGACGCGGGCGACCTGCGCGAGCACCTCGGCGAGCACCTGAACCTGCTGCTGCACGGGCACACGCACCTCGGGCGCGACGAGACGCTCGGCGGCGTGCCGGTGCTGTCGACCGGGAGCGCGGGGGTCAAGTCGGAGCAGCGCCCGGAGGAGGTGCCGAACCAGTATCAGGTCGTCCGCGTGACGCAGGACGCGATCACCTGCTTCGCCCGCCAGTACACGGTCCAGCGCAAGCGCTGGGTCGGCGACACGCGGGTGTCCAGGCGGGGCGACGCGTGGTCGTATGAGCGCAAGCACGCGCTCGTGCAGGTGCACGCGACGTTCCCGGCGCGCGAGCCGTCCCAGCCGCGCGCGCCGGCCGGCGCGGACGACATCGACGAGGACGACGCGTATCGACCGTTCGCGGTCAGCCGGCCGCCGGCGCCGGACGACCTGCTGCGCCAGGTCATGGAGGTGTGCGAGATCCGCTGCGAGACCCAGCGGCCGCGCATCGAGCGGGTCCACCACCGCGGGCCGTGGGGGGACTACGCGCGGGTCACCGACCCCGAGCGCGGCACCTACCTGCTCGGCGCCCGCGAGGGCGAGCTGACGGCGACGCAGCTCGACCTGTGGATCAAGGACGTCCACGAGCCGTTTCGCAGCCGCGGGGCGACGCGCGGGGCGACCTCGCAGCTGATCGTGGCGAGCCCCGAGCGCCTGCCCGAGGCGCTGCGCCAGCGCGCCCAGGAGCGCGGGGTGCAGATCGAGCGGCTCGTCGACTACCAGCGCATCCTCGACGTCGGCGGCTACCTCGAGGACCTGCGCATGCGCCTCGACGCCGACCCGGTGTACCCGCGCGAGCGGTACATCGAGCAGCGGGTCAAGGCGTGGCACCCGGTGTCGGCCGAGTCGCGCGAGGTCCACGGCGCGGCCGGGTGGATCACCGACCGGCTGCGCGAGCCGGAGGGCTCGTTCATGCTGGTGCTCGCGCCGGCGGGCGCGGGCAAGACGTTCCTGCTGCGGGAGGTCGCGCGCCGGCTGGCGAGCTGCCAGGAGGTCGTCACGCCGCTGCTGATCGAGCTGCGGCGCCTCGAGAGCGCGCACGACGTCCCGGAGCTGGCGGCGTGGCACTTCTCGCAGCGGCGGCTGTCGTTCCCGTTCCGGGCGTTCGAGCGCGAGCTGCGGGAGGGTCGCATCGCGCTGCTGTTCGACGGATTCGACGAGCTGGCGCTGCGCGTCAAGTCGTCGGCGGTGCCGGCCCACTTCGACCGCATCCTGCACGCGGCGCGCGACCAGGCGCGCATCGTCGTGACCAGCCGCGCGGAGCACTTCCTGTCGCGCGGCGCGGTCGAGGAGCTGATGGTGCAGTCGTCGACGAGCATCACCTCGCTCGGGGGGGCGCTGCAGACGGTCGCGCGCCGCCAGATCCTCGCGCTCAAGGGCTTTCAGCGCGAGGACGTCGAGCGCTACCTGGTCACCGCGCTCGGCGAGGCGCGGGGCAACGAGCGCATGCAGAGGCTCAGCGCGGTGCACGACCTCGTCGGCCTGGCGACCAACCCGCGCATGCTCGGGTTCTTGGTCGACATCCCCGACAAGGAGCTGGCGCAGGCGGAGAAGCTCAAGGGCAACCTGACGTCGGCGGCGCTGTACCGCATCGTCATCGAGGACTCGTGGCTGACGCTCGAGCACCGGCGCCTGAACCCGCCCGGGGCGCCGCCGGGGCCGACGATCGGGGCGCTGCGCGACGCGGCGACGCGCCTGGCGCTGCACCTGTGGCGCAACACGAGCCGCGCGATCGACCCGTCGGAGCTGACGGCCCACGTCGGCGACGTGCTGACGCGGCTGTGCGACGGGGAGGTCGAGCGCGCGACCCACACGCTGCGCGCGCGCACGCTGCTGACCCGCGACGACGCCGGCCGGGTCTCGTTCATCCACCAGACGGTGCTCGAGTGGCTGGTCGCGAGCGCGCTGGCCCGCGAGATCGAGGCCGACGGCCACTCGCTGCACCTCGAGATCGGGCGCATCAACGACTTCATGATCGACATCCTGCGCGAGCTGCTCGGCGAGGACCGCCTCGGCCGCTGGGTCGACGCGGCGCTCGAGCTGCCCGGCTCGCGCCTCGGCGAGAACGTCCGCGACGTCCTCAAATTCCTCGGCCGCAAGGCCAAGCGCTGCGCCGACCTGCGCGGCCAGGACCTGCGCGGCCAGGACCTCGGCGGCCAGGAGCTGCGCGGCGCGCTGCTCGACGACGCCGACCTCACCGGCATCCGCCTCGTCGGCCGCGACCTGTCGCGCGCGTCGCTCAAGGGCGCGCGCCTGGCCTACGCCGACCTCAGCGACGCGACGCTGGCCCACGTCGACCTCGCCGGGGCCGACCTGTCGTTCGCCCGCCTGCACCGCGCCGACCTCGGCGACGCGCGGCTCGCCGACGCGGTGCTGCTCGGGACCAGCTTCCTCGGGGCCCGCGGGGCGCTGCCGGCGGGGGTCCTCGGCGAGCCGCGGCGCGGCGGCGGCTGCGATCACGCGACGCTGCCGGGCCTGTCGCCGTGCTCCGCGGTCGCCTGCAGCCCGCGCGGCCGCGTGATCGCCAGCGGCCACCACAACGGCGGCGTGCGCCTGTGGGACCTCACGTACGGCAAGCTGCTGCGGGTGCTCAGGGGCCACACGGCGGGGGTGCTGAGCCTGGCGTGGCGCCCCGACTGCGCGCTGCTGGCGAGCGCGTCGGTCGACGGCACGGTGCGGGTGTGGAGCGCGGTCGACGGCACCGAGGTGCGCGCGTTCGGCAGCGACAGCGGGGTCGTGCGCAGCGTGTGCTTCAGCCCGGACGGGCGCGTGCTCGCGGGCGGCTGCGACGACGGGCACGTGCGGCTGTGGTCGGTCGACGGGGTCGGCGAGCCGCGGCTGCTCGAGGCGCGGGCGCACATCGTCGCGAGCGTGGCGTTTAGCCCGGACGGGACGATGCTGGCGAGCGGGTCGTTCGACCGCAAGGTCAGGATCTGGCGGCTCGACGGGCGCGGCGAGCCGGTCGAGCTCAGGGGCCACGCGCGGGCGGTGGTCGGCGTGGCGTGGAGCCCCGACGGCGCCTCGCTGGCGAGCGCGTCGCACGACCAGACGGTCCGGCTGTGGCGCGCGAGCGACGGCAAGGAGCTGCGCGTGATCGAAGGCCACCGCGACTCGGTGACCGGCGTGGCGTGGAGCCCCGACGGCAACACGCTGGCGACCAGCTCGCACGACGAGACGCTGCGGCTGTGGAAGATCGTCGACGGCCAGGAGTACCGCCGGTTCAACGAGCACTCGGCCTCGGTGAGGAGCGTGGCGTGGTCGGCCGACGGCGCCGCGCTGGCGAGCGGCTCGTACGACGGCACCGTGAGGGTCTGGCGCGCCTACGACGGCGCCCCGGCGTTCACGCTCGACGGCGCCGCCAACGTCGTGCACACCGAGATCGCGTGGTCGCCCGACGGCACCGCGTTCGCGGCGCTCGCGGGCCCGAGCGGGAGGATCTGGAGCGTCGCGGGCGGGCACGCGCTGCGCCGCTGTCGCCACCCGCGGCGGGTCCAGTGCACCGCGTGGAGCCCCGACAGCGCGACGCTCGCGAGCGCCGACGCGAAGTTCGTGTTCCTGTGGCGGGGCGACGACGACGACGACCCGCGCGTGCTCTCCGGCCACGCGGCCGACGTCACGGCGCTGGCGTGGAGCCCCGACGGGACCACGCTAGCGAGCGCGTCGGTCGATCGCACGGTGAGGGTCTGGCGGGCCAAGGACGGCGAGGAGCTCCACGTGCTCGAGCACGGCCCGGCGCAGACGCGCGCGACCCGGCGCCAGAGCGGCGACTACATGGCCGCGGGCACCCGCTGCGCGGTCACCAGCGTGGCGTGGAGCCCCGACTGGGGCACGCGCCTGGCGACCGGCGCGGAGGACGGGGTCGTGCGGGTGTGGAGCGCCGACGAGATCGGGCCGTCGGCGCTGCGCGGCCACGCCGGCCCGATCACGAGCGTGGCGTGGAGCCCGGACGGGACCCGCCTGGCCTCGGCCTCGCGCGATCATTCGGTGCGCCTGTGGCTCGGCGAGGCGCCGCTGCGCGTGCTCGTCGGTCACACCGCCGCGGTCGAGAAGCTGGCGTGGAGCCCCGACGGCGCGACGCTGGCGAGCGTGTCCGAGGACGAGACGCTGCGCCTGTGGCGGGTCGGCAGCGGCGTCGAGCTGCAGCGCATCGCGGTCGACCCCGGCGCGAGCCTGCTGTGGTCGCGCGACGGCCGACACCTCGCGGTCCACGGCTCGGGCGGCGAGATCCGCCTGTGGGAGGTGGCGTCGGGGCGCTGCGTCGAGACCCTGTCGATGATCACGACGCGCTCGGGCGGGACGGCGATCGTGCGCGCGGACGGGCGCTATCGCGTGTACGGCGACGTCGCGGGCGACCTCTGGCACGCGGTCGGGCTGCATCGATACGAGCTCGGGGAGCTCGACGACGCGGTGCCGGGCGGGCTGCGGATGCCGGTCTCCGAGCTGCTGTTCGTGGTCGGGCTGCGCGACGCCGCGGATTAGTGCGGGCGCTCGGTCGCGCGCGAGAAGGCCCGGGCCGCGGAGCTGTCTCTCGAGACATGTCCGGAGAGTCAGCCGATGCCGTAGCGCTTGAGCTTGTCGTAGAGCGTGCGCAGGCCGATGCCGAGGGCCTCGGCGGCGCGGCGGCGGTGGCCGCCGTTGGCCGCGAGGGCGCGCTCGATCAGGGCGCGCTCGGCCGCCTCGAGCGTGCCGCTGGTGACGGCCGGCGTCGGGGTGGTGGTCGGGTCCATCCACAGGTGGTCGCGGGTGACGGTGTCGCCCTCGGCGAGGATGGCCGCGCGCTCGAGCGTGTTGCGGAGCTCGCGGATGTTGCCCGGCCAGTCGGCGGCGGCGAGGACCGGGACCGCGTCGTCGGCGAGGCGCAGGCCCGGGCGGCCGAGCTCGGCGGCGAGGCCGGTGAGCAGGCTGCGCGCGAGCGGCACGATGTCGCCGCGGCGCGCGCGAAGCGGGGGCAGGTGGATCGGGAACACGGCGAGGCGGTGGTACAGGTCCTCGCGGAAGCGGCCGTCGGCGAGCATGCCGGCGAGGTCGCGGTTGGTCGCGGCGACCCAGCGGACGTTGGCCGTCAGCGTGCGGCCGCCGCCGACGCGCTCGAAGCGGCGCTCCTGCAGCACGCGCAGCAGCTTGGCCTGCAGCTCGAGCTTGAGCTCGCCGACCTCGTCGAGGAAGAAGGTGCCGCCCTCGGCGAGCTCGATGCGGCCGCGGCGCTGGGTGTGGGCGCCGGTGAAGGCGCCCTTCTCGTGGCCGAACAGCTCGCTCTCGAGCAGCGTGTCCGAGAGCGCGGCGCAGTTGATGGCGACGAACGGGCCGGCGGCGCGGGTGCTCCAGCGGTGCAGCGCGCGGGCGGCGATCTCCTTGCCGCTGCCGCTCTCGCCGACGAGCAGCACCGAGGCCGCGGTCGGGGCCACCTTGCGCAGCGCGTCGACGACGCGCGACATGCCCGGGTCGCCCCACGTCAGCGGCGGGGCCTCGGCGTCGGCGCGCACGACCTGGTCGCGCAGCGTCAGCAGGGCGCGGCGCTCGAGCGCGCGGGCGGCGAGCAGGCGGATCTGGGCCGGGCTCGCCAGCGGCTTTTGCAGGTAGTCGAAGGCGCCGAGGCGCATCGCCTCGACCGCCGACTCGACCGCGCCGTGGGCCGTCAGCACGATCACCTCGAGCTCCGGCTGCTCGGCCCGCACGCGGCGCAGCAGGCCCATGCCGTCGAGGCCGGGCATGCGCAGGTCGGTGACCAGCAGGTCGAAGCTGCGGCCCGCGAGCGCGGCCAGGGCCTCCTCGCCGTCGCCGACCTGGACGACGTCGTGGCCGGCCTGCTCGAGCGACTCCGCGACGAAGCTGCGCACGCCCTCGTCGTCGTCGGCGACCAGCAGGCGCGCCATGGTCAGGCCGCCTCCGGCAGGGTGACGGTGAAGCAGGCGCCGCCGTCCGGCGGGCGGTGCACGGCGATCGTGCCGCCGTGCTGGCCGACGATGCGGCGCGCGACCGCGAGGCCGAGGCCGGTGCCGCGGGTCTTGGTGGTGAAGAACGGCTCGAAGATGCGGGCCGCGTGCTCGGCCGCGACGCCGGGGCCGTGGTCGCGGACCGTGATCACCAGCGCGCCGCGGACCACCCGCAGGCCGGCCTCGACCGCCGTGCCCGCGGGCGCGGCCTGGACCGCGTTGCGCAGCAGGTTGACGAGCACCTGCTGCAGGCGCCCGGCGTCGAGCCGCCACGTCGTCGGCGCGTCCGCGAGGTCGAGCACGATCTGCGGCGCCCCGACCTCCTCCGCCGCCGCGCACAGCAGCGCCGCCGGGTCGCAGGCGCGGCGGTCGAGCGCGCCCGTGCGCACGAACTCGAGCAGGCCGCTGCTCAGCGCCTCGATGCGCAGCGCCTCGTTGACCACGCGCTCGGCCTTTCGCCGCGCCCGCGGGTCCTCGGCCAGCGACTCGGCGAGCAGCTGCGCGTGACCCTTGAGCGCCGTCAGCGGGTTGCGCAGCTCGTGGGCCAGCACCGCCGACATCTCGCCGAGGCTGGCGAGCTGCTGCTGGCGCGCGAGCGCGGCCTCCTCGGCCTCGCGGGCCCGCAGCCAGCGCGCGGCCACCCACGCGCAGACCAGCAGCGCGAGCGCGACCCCGACGTCGAGCCACAGCCCGCGGCGCGAGCGCTCGACCAGCGCGTGCATCGGCAATGGTTCGAACTCGACGACCACCGCCGGCCGGCCGTGCGGCGGGCCGCTCGTCGCCGTCGGCGGGCCGTCGTGCGGCGGCGGGCCGTCGTGCGGCGGTCCGAGCGTCGCCGGCGGCGGGCCGTCGTGCGGCGGCGGACCGTCGTGCGGGGGAGGATGATGCGGATCGCCGTGGCCGTCGCGCGGCGGACCGCGGCGCGGCGGCGGGGGCAGGGGGGCAGCGATGCGGACGCGCTCGCCGAAGTTGTCGATGCGCATCGACGCCGGCTCGCCCTCGGGCCAGGTGTCGCCGAGTGGTTCGCCGGCCTCGGCGCGGAAGCGGGCGAACACGCCGACGTAGCGGATGCCGCTGTCCCAGCCGGCGGCGAGGCGCGCGGCGACCTCCGAGGCCGCGGCGCTGTCGCGGCCCGGCATCGAGGCCTGGCGCAGCGCCTCGACGGCGATCATGCCCTGCGCGTGGGCGAGGTCGCGCGAGGCCGCGCGCACGCCGGCGTCGTTGGTCCAGGCGGTCGTCACGAGCACGGCCGCGACCAGCAGCGCGCCGGCGACGATCGCCCGCCGCGCGGCGCCGAGGGTGCTGGAGGCTGGCATTCGCCGGGCCACTTTCAACAACCATACCAGAGCGCCGCGGGTCGGCGGCGGCGCGCGACCGGCGACGTGCGGCCCTCGCGGGGGCGATCCGCCGCGGTCGCGGACGCCTGCACCGGATCGCGATCGGCAGATCCCGCACCCGCGGCCTGCGGCTTTCGCAGCCCGCCCTCGGCCCGGGCCATGGCCGGCGCACGGCGGCCCCGACGGCGCGCTGGAACAGTGGTTGCAATCCCACTTCACGTGACCCGGCGACTCGTGCCCGCGCTGCTGCTGCTCACCGCCTGTCCGGCGCGTCAGGCGGTCGAGCTGCGGTTCGAGGCGCAGGTCGAGGGCGCGGCGATCACGTGCGACGAGCCGCGGCCGCTGGCCGACGGGCGCCGCGTCGAGCTCGTCGACCTGCGCTTCTATGTCCACGCGATCGAGCTCGAGGACGCCGACGGGCGCCGCGTGCCGCTCGCGCTCGACGTCGACGAGCACCAGCAGGCCGACCTCGCGCTGATCGACCTGACGTCGGACAGCGGGAGCTGCCGCAACAGCAGCGCCGTCATGCGCACCGCGATCCGCGGCAGCGTCGCGCCGGGCGACTACTGGCGCGTCCACTTCCGCGTCGGCGTGCCGTTCGCCGCCAACCACGCCGACCCGATCCACGCCGAGGGCCCGCTCGCGGCGCTGTCGATGCACTGGGGCTGGCAGGGCGGCTACAAGTTCCTGCGCGCCGACCTGCGCCTCGACGGCGCGCCGCACAGCGTCCACGTCGGCAGCACCGGCTGCCTCGGCGAGATCGGTGCGATCACCGAATGCAAGCGGGCCAACCGCGCCGAGGGCGTCGCGCTGCTCCACGGCTCGCGCGCCGCGATCGCCGTCGAGCTCGCGCCGCTGCTCGCCCCGGCCCCCGCCGACACCGTCCCCGGCTGCATGGCCGAGGCCGGCGACCCGGGCTGCGCACCTGTCTTTTCGGCCATGGGCCTCAACCTCCTCACCGGCGCGCCGTCCCATGCCAGCCCTGTCTTTCGCGCGCGCTAGCGCGGTCGCGCTGCTGGCCCTCGCGGCCGCGCCGGCGGGCCCGGCCGCGTACGCGTGGTCGTTGCCGTCGCACTTCCCGCGGCCGCAGGTGCCGGCCGACAACCCGATGTCGGCGGCGAAGGTCGAGCTCGGCCGCCACCTCTTTTACGACCCGCGGCTGTCGAGCACCGGCGAGGTCGCGTGCGCGAGCTGTCACCGGCAGGCGCTGGCGTTCACCGACGGGCGGGCGCGCAGCCCGGGCGCGACCGGGGAGCACACGCCGCGCGGGTCGATGTCGCTGACGAACGTCGCGTATGCGTCGCGGCTGACGTGGGCCAACCCGCTGATCGCCACGCTCGAGCACCAGGCGACGCTGCCGATGTTCGGCGAGGCCCCGATCGAGATGGGCGTCGGCGGCCACGAGCCGCGGGTGCTCGCGGCCCTCGCCGCCGAGCCGCGCTACGCCGCGCTGTTCGCGATGGTCTGGCCGGAGGACGGCGCGATCACCCTGCCGCGCGCGATCCAGGCGATCGCCGCGTTCGAGCGCACGCTGATCTCCGCGGACAGCCCCTACGACCGCCACGTCGCCGGCGAGCACGCGGCGCTCGCCGAGCCGGCGCGCCGCGGCATGGCGCTGTTCTTCTCCGAGCGCCTCGAGTGCTTCCACTGTCACGGCGGCTTCAACTTCTCCGACGCCGTCGACCACGCCGGCCTCGCCGCGCCCGAGCTCGCGTTCCACAACACCGCGCTGCACCCGGTCGACGTCGCCGGCCGGCGCGCGCCGGAGCACGCCGGCGTCGCGGCGGTCTCGGGCGACGCGCGCGACATGGGCCGCTTCCGGGCGCCGACGCTGCGCAACATCGCCGTCACCGCGCCGTACATGCACGACGGCAGCCTGCCGACGCTCGGCGCCGTGATCGATCACTACGCCGCGGGCGGCCGCGCCGACGACCCCGAGCGCAGCCCGTTCATGGTCGGCTTCGTGCTGACCGCGGCGGAGCGCGCCGACCTCATCGCCTTCCTCGAGAGCCTCACCGACCCGACCTTTTTAAAAGATCCGCGCCACGCCGACCCGTGGACGCCGTGACGCACAGGAGCCGATCATGACAGCGCTACGATTAATCCCTCTCACCGCGGCGCTGCTGCTCGGCGCCTGCACCGGCGACGGCGGCGGCACCGACACCGCGCCCTCGACCGGGGCCGACACCGGCACCAACGACCCGTCCGCGGGCAGCTCCGGCGCCACGACGGGCCCGACGACCGACGGCCCGACCACCGGCTCGCCCACGGGCGACCCCGGCGGCGACCCGACGAGCGCCACGACCGTCGACCCGCCGACGACCGGCGGCGACGACACGACCGGCGGGCCCGCGGCGCCGACCTCGTGCACGCCGCTGTGGGACACGCTGCTCACCAAGTACCCCGACGCGGGGACCGCGGGCGGCTGCGGCGACGACCCGGTGGCGGCCTCGCTGATGCGCCTCGCGGGCCTGACGATCGACAACAACGGCGAGCCGATGCAGCCGTGCGTCGAGGCCCGCTGTGACGACGACTTCGTGTACATCGCGACCAACGAGCTGCCGCACTACGACTTCGTGCAGACCACGCCGAACGCGCTGGTCGAGAAGCTGAACCTGTTTCGCATCCCGCGCGCGCCGCAGCCGTTCGCCAAGGACCCGGGCGGCGCCGAGGCGGCGACGGCGATCGACGGCTGCGAGGACGCCTACGCGCAGTACCTCGACAACGCCGGCCAGGCGACGATGCGCGAGCCCTCGCAATTTTGCGTCGCGCAGGACGCCGACAACGACTTCTTCTACGACGACCTCTCGACCGGGCGCGCGTACTACCAGAAGATCTCGTGCCTGGGCGTCACGGGCCTGATGATCAACGGCGACCCGGTGTTCGGGCCCAACGAGGCCGCGACGCCGGACCCGTGGGGCAACCCGGGCTACAACTATCCGTCGGCGCCGGACGACAAGGGCAGCGGCGCGACGCTCGACCTGTGCGGCGGCCACACCGCCGATCAGATGCACTACCACGCGGCCTACGAGGCGTGCTTCGAGCGCGACGCGGACGGCAAGCCGGCGACCTCGTACGTCGAGGCGACCGCCGACTGGGACTTCGCGGCCGCGATCTCCGGGACCTGCGCGGGCGAGTCGGCGGTGCTCGGCTGGATGCCCGACGGCTACCCGATCAAGGGGCCGTGCGTGTGCCTCGAGCGCGACGGCGACGGCAATTGCACCGACGTCAAGTTCGCGCGCAGCGCGTGGGTCTACGCCGGCCTCGGCGAGTGGGGCGCCGACCCCGGCGAGGACGCGGCGCTCGGGGTCGAGGGCATGCCGTGCAGCGACGACGCCGAGTGCTGCGGCCAGGGCGCGTGCAACTTCCAGTGCAGCCACGCGGTGTTCGCCGACGGCAAGGCGCCGGGCGGCTCGCTCGTCGACCGCCGCTGCGTGCTCGTCGACTACTCGTGGTGCACGCACGGCTTCGTCGACCGCAGCGCCGACGCGCCGGGCGACTTCGTGTACCTCGACCGCTGCAACGGCTTCGCGGGCCCCGACGGCTTCGCGTACCACACGACGATGTCGTTCCCGTACCTGCCCGCGTGCTACCACGGCGCCGCCGCGACGCAGGCGCTGACGATGGGCATGGGCATGGGCATGGACCCGCCGACCTGCGACATGGTCCCGATGGGCAGCAAGTGCTGCGGCGACGACCTGTGCGACGGGCCCGAGACCGCCGCGAACTGCCCCGAGGACTGCCCGTGACGCGCGCGTGGCTGCTGCGCGGCGGCCCGGCGCTCGCGGTCGGCTTCGGCCTCGCCGTGATGTTCCTCGGCGGCCGCCCGGCGCCGGCGCCGGCGCCGGCGCCGACCGTCGCGGGCGAGGGCCTCGCCCTCGCGCCCGGCGCAGCGGTCGACTATCACCTCGCGTGGTCATGGGAGGGCGCGCGCCAGGACGGCGACGCGCACGTGTTCACCACCGACCTCGGCTACACCGTCGGCATCACCGCGGGCGAGGTCGGCAGCAACAGCCTCGAGCTGGTCCCGTGCGCGCCGCGGACCGAGCCGCCGCGCCAGGCGAGCACCTCGGCGCTCGCGTGGCTGCAGCCGCGCTCCGCCGCCGCCGCGCACGCCCAGCTCGCCGACGACTCCCGGGTCGAGGCCCCGACGCTCGAGTCGATCGCCGGCCCCGACATGGCCTTCGGGACAGGTGTCGCCAGCGGCCGGGCCTACTGCGGCCTGCACTACCTGATCGCCCCGGTGATCGGCGCGCCGTCCCGCGCGAGCGCGGCGATCCGCGGCTGGTACATCCCCCCGAACACGACCACGCGCGTCCCCTTCGACGCGGCGGTGACCGTGCGCGGGGGGGCGGTGCGCGACCTCGACGCGCCGGTCCTCCCCGGCGACCAGGGGGTGCGGGTGGTGTTGCGTCGCTATCCGGCGCGGGCGCTCGACGGGGCGGCGCTCGAGCGGCTGACCCCGCGCGAGCTCGCGTACGCGTTCCTGCGCGGGCTCGGGCGCGAGGCCCGGGCCTCGGTCTCGGCCATGTAGTGATCCTACTCGGCCTCGACGGGCAGCTCGAGCGTGCGATACCACGGGCCGTCGGGCGCGAGCCGGCGCAGCAGCGGCATGGCGACGTTGTAGACCGGCGTGCCGTTGCCGAGCTGGCCCTCGGGCGCGCCGCGGTGCGCGTGGCCGTGAAACACCGCGGAGACCGGGTAGCGGATCAGCGGCTCCTCGAGCCGCGAGGTCCCGAGGAACGGGTAGATCTCGAGCGGCTCACCCTCGACCGTCGCGGCGATCGGCGCGTAGTGGAGCACCGCGATGCGCTGCCGCGTGCGCAGGCGGGCGAGCGCCGCCTCGAGCTTGAGCGCCTCGTCGAGCGCCTCGCGGACGAAGGCCTTGATCGCCGACTCGCCCCACGGGCCGAGCGCGTGGCGGCCGAAGCCGCCGCAGAAGCCCTTGATGCCGGCGAAGCCGACGCCGCAGACCTCGACCGCCTCGCCGTCGAGCACCTTGACGCCGGCCTCGCCGAGGATCGCCGCGACCTCGGTCGCGTGGCCCGATTCGAAGTCATGGTTGCCGAGCACCGCGATGATCGGGGTCTGCACGCTGGCGAGCTCGCGGACCAGCACCTGGGCCTCCTCGAGCGTGCCGTAGTCGGTCAGGTCGCCGCACATCACCAGGATGTCGGCCGCCTGGGCCGCCTGCTGGACGATCGGCGCGAGCTGTCCGCGCGAGTTCTTGGTGACGTGGATGTCGCTGAGCGCGGCGATGCGGACGGTGCGGGGTTCGGACATGACGGGCTCCGGTCAGTGCTGGGCCTCGATCGCGGCGGTCCAGTGGGCGATGTCCTCCGGGCTCATGTGGCCCTGGACCAGGCGCGCGTCGGCGTACTGCCAGCGGCCGATGTCCGTGAGGTACTGCTGGCGCGACAGCAGGGTGCCCTGGCACACCCTGTCGGTCGCGGCCGGGGCGGCGAGCCGGGCGAGGAGGTGCTGCATCACGCGCGCGGGGATGCGGTCGCGCTCGCCAGGGTAAATGAAGCCGAACAGCACGAGGTGCGAGAGCAGCACCTGCCAGTGGGCGTCGAAGCGATCGAGCAGGCGGTCCCAGTCGAGGCGCTCGGCGCAGGCGCGCAGGACGTGGGCGATGTCCGCCCCGTCGAAGCGCTCGCGCTCCATGATGTAGCCCTTGCTCCACAGCATCTCCTCCGGCGGGATCAGCTTGACCGGGACGCCGAGGACCACCTCGTCGGTCGCGTGCTCGAACCATCGGTCGTCGACCTGCGCGACGTTGTTGCCGGCGCTGAAGATGACGTCGATGAAGTACTCGCCGTGGAACGCCTTGCCGAGCCAGTGCGGGAAGGTCATGTCGCCCTGGTAGCCGGCGCTCGCCAGCGCGGCGAGGATGCCCCGCGCGTCCTCGCGGCGCGCGAACAGGTCGAGGTCCTTGGTGTGGCGCTCGATGCCGGTGTAGCGCGCGAAGGCGTAGGCGCCCCCGACGAGGTACGGCAGCTTCGCGGCGTTGAGGGCCTCGAGCGCGGCGACGTAGAACTGTCGCGCCTGCGGATCGACGAGCTCCACCGTGCCGGGTGCTGGTGTGGTCAAGGGCGGCCCTCCTGGACCGAGCAGTATGCGGGCGGTCGTCGGGAGCGGCGAACTGCGACCGGCGTCGCGCCCGGACGGGGCTGCACGCGGCGCCACGCGCTCGCGCGAGGGGGCCCGTGAAGCGGCCTGTGCGGGGTTGCCGCGGCACGCGCTTGTGTCGTCGCGGCGCGCCGCGATATGCTGGGCCATGCGCGGCCGCCTGCGAGCGTCGTCCTGGCTGGGGCTCGCGCTGGGGCTCGGGGCGGCGGCGGGCTGCTTCCACGAGGAGTTCCTGCTCGGGGCCTGGTGCGCGCGCGACGGGGACTGCGGCGAGGGCCAGTGCTGCGCCGGCCTGCGCTGCCGCCCCGACACCTTCGAGCATTGCGAGCGCGGCGTCGAGTCGAAGCGGCCGTTCGAGTGGGCGTACATGGCCTGCGACGCCGACGCGGCGTGCCTCGTGCACGGGATGGCCCACTGCGTGCGCTGGCAGGGCGCGACGCGCGGCTTCTGCAGCGACCTGTGCATCGAGGGCGACGCGCTCAACTGCGAGATCCACCCGGACACGCTCGCCCGCGCGTGCGTGACCGTCGACGAGCAGTCGCTGTGCGCGATCGACTGCGCCAAAGACCCATGCCCCAAGCAGATGGCGTGCCTCGAGGGCGTGTGCGTGCCGCAGCCGTGAGCGCCCGCGCCGTCGCGCTCGCGGTGTGCCTGGCCCTCGGGACAGGTCATGCGGACGCCGCGCGGGGCGCGGACCTGGCCTTCGGGACAGGCACGGCGCGGCTGTCCCGGGGGACAGGTGCGTGGGGCGACGACCTGGCCTTCGGGGCAGGTCCGGCGGCGCCGTCCGAGCGCGACATCGCCTACGAGCTCGGGGTCCAGGCCGAGGCCGCGGGCGACGACTCGCGGGCCGCGGCGGCCTTCGAGCGCGCGTATCGCCTGACCGCGCCGGCGGAGAGCGGGCCGCGGCTGCTGTTCCTGCGCGCCAGCGTGGCGGCCTGGCTGCGCGTCGACGACCGGGCGCCGCTCGCCCGCAACCAGCTGTGCCGCGCGCAGGCGCTGCTGCGCGACCACCTCGGCGCGGCGCCGGCGGTCGCGCCCGATCCGCTGGCCGACGAGCGCGCGAGCCTCGAGCTCGTCGAGCAGCGGCTCGCGGCGATCGCCGGACCCGGGTGCGCCGCGCTGGTGGACGGCGCCGGTGGGGCCGCCGCGTCGACGGGCGCCGCGACGCCGGACCCGAGACCGACCACTGCGACGACAGCAGGCAGCGCGCCGGACACCGCGAGCCCCGCGGCGCCGGGGGCCTCGCCGGCGAGCGCCAGGGCGGCGCCCGACTCGGGGGCCTCGCCGGCGAGCGCCGGGGCGGCGCCGGGCACGAGGCCCGCGCCGCGCCGCCCCGCGCTCACGCGGGCGCTGTGGATCGCCGGGGGCCTCGGCCTCGGCCTCGGGGCGGCCGCGTTCGCCACGCTCGCCGCGGGCGTGGTGCTGGCGCGCAAGGCCGAGGACCGCGGCCAGACGGCCTGCGTCGAGCAGCCGGCCGCGTGCAACACCAACGGCCCCGAGGTCCGCGAGATCGTCGCCGACGGTCGGCGCGCCGATCTCATGGTCCGCGCCGGGGCGGCGCTGGGCGGGCTCGGCGTGATCGCGGCGGTCGTGCTGTTCGCGGTCGGCGAGCGCACGCGCAGGCGCGCCCGCGTGACCCTGACGCCCCGGCTCGCGCCGGGCTGGACCGGCGTCGGCGTCGCGGGCCGGTTCTGAGGCCGTCCGTGGTACAGTGGCGGCGGATCTGGCCGCACGGGACGGTTCGTGGACGAAGCAGGCGACAGCACGTTCCCGAACTGGCCGGAGTTTCGCCGCCTCTTCGCCTACGACAACCTGATCGGCAAGGTCCTGCAGGGCCGCTACGAGGTCGTGCGCCGGCTCGGCGCCGGCGGGATGGGCGTGGTGTTCCTGGCCCGCCACATCCACCTCGACAAATTGTTCGCGCTCAAGATCATCAGCCCGCGCTTCCTCGACGAGCCGGAGATCGGTCAGCGCTTCCTGCTCGAGGCGCGCGCGGCCTCGAAGATCGACCACCCGAACGTGGTCAGCATCACCGACTTCGGCCCGCCCGACGAGGGCCCCGCGTTCTTCGTGATGGAGCACCTCGAGGGCGAGGACCTGGCCCGGATGCTCGCGCGCGAGGGCCCGCTGCCGTGGCCGCGGGTCGTGCCGATGGTCGCGCAGATCGCCCGGGCGCTGGCCGCCGCGCACCGCCGCGGGGTGGTGCACCGCGACATCAAGCCGCAGAACTGCTTCCGCGTCACCCGCGACGACGACCCCGACTTTATCAAAGTCCTCGACTTCGGGCTGGCGAAGGTGCTGTCCGGGACGGGCAAGAGCGCGTGGACGGTCGGCGGCTCGCCCGGCTACATCGCGCCGGAGATCTTCCGCGGCGGCCGCACCGATCACCGCGTCGACATCTTCGCGCTCGGCGTCCTGATGCACACGCTGCTGCTCGGGCGCCTGCCCGCGCAGGCGCCCGAGGACGTCGCGCTGCCGCCGGGGGCCGCGGTCGTCCGCCCCGAGGACGTGCCGCCGCCGCTGCGGGCGATCGTCGCGCGCGCGAGCCACGAGGACCCGGAGCAGCGGTTCGCCACGGCCGACGCGCTGCTCGCCGCGCTCGAGGCGGCCCGCGCCGCGCTCGCGGGGTCGGCTGTCCCCGGGGACACGTCGGCGCGCGCCCGGCCGCCGCGCCGCGGTTGGCTCGCCGCGGCCGCGCTCGGCGGGCTCGCGGTGACGCTGGCGATCGTGCGCGTCGGCGGGGCCGGCGACGAGGCGAGACAACCTGACCCCGGGAGCAGCAGAGCGGGACCTGTCCCTGCGGCCAGCGGACCACCCGGCGCGGGCGGACCCGCGGACGGCGGGCCTGCGGCGGGCGTGGCCGCGGGACCTGTCCCTTCGGACAGCAGGGCGCCGACGGGCCCCGTCGCTGGCGGCGGCGCGGCGAGCGACGCGGGACCTGGCCCTGCGGACAGCG